>Ga0209988_10000179_pt1 | contig 35795 bp, 34 predicted proteins | sample N075metaG_FD_183115 | JGI IMG/M metagenome (GOLD analysis project Ga0209988, IMG submission 183115) | Deep subsurface microbial communities from Kermadec Trench to uncover new lineages of life (NeLLi) - N075 metaG (SPAdes) (version 2) | ecosystem: Environmental > Aquatic > Marine > Ocean trench... | reverse complement strand
TCAAGCCCAGGACGGCGCCACCCACAGCCTCGGTGAAAAACAGCTCCGCTACAAACCAAGCATCGACATCTCCGCCATGAGCGTTTCCGCCAACCGCAACAGCGACCATGACTGTAAAGACCACCACGCCCACGCCATCATTGAAAAGGGCCTCACCCCCCATCTTCGCCTCCAGCGCCTCCGGTACATTCACTGTCTTGAAAAGTCCAAGGACGGCGACAGGATCAGTCGGGCTGATGAGGGCCCCGAATACAAGCGCCCAGATAAACGGCATTTCGATGCCGAAAGCGTTGAGAATGAGCCAGGTCATCCAGCCTATAAAAAACGTTGAGATCAGAATTCCCAAAGTCGCCATGAGCGCGATGGCGCGTGCCCTGGTTTTGAACGCCGTGAAGTCCACGTGCAACGCGCCTGCAAATAACAGGAAGCTCAGCATGCCGCGCATCACCGTATCGTGAAAATCTATTTGCATGAGGACACCGGTAACAATTTCCATTACCGGCGACGCCGGACTAAGAGCTTCTATCAGAATGATTACCAGTGACGCCGCCAGCGCGATCATCACGAGGCCGATCGTATGCGGCAGACGCAGGTACCTGTAATTCAGGTATCCGAATAATGCAGACAGGCCGACAAGGAACGCACCGATCTCGAGAATGCTCATGTCCTGGCGGTCCTCCTGGCTAATTCAGTCCTTGCGCGGCGCGCGGCCCATTATGACAGGTCAACCGGTCCGTACCCTGCAACCCGGCGTTGACACGCCTTACAGTCGACTCTAGGCTGATACCCTGGTCGACCGGCACCAACGGCTTCGGGGGGCGTTGCAACAATGAGCCATCATTCGATTCTGAATCGCCTGCAGATTCTCGTTCTCTGTGGGGTAAGCACTGCCGCAGTCGCATATCCAACCATCTATCCAACCGGCACCACAATTTACGATCCGGACGCGGCGTACAGCAGCTATATCCTGATCTCGGACCACGCCGATCATGGCAATCATCCATCTGCTGCAGTTCGTGCCCAAAGTAAAGTTCCGGATGACGTGCGGCTGATCGACATGAACGGCAATGTCGTACACGTCTGGACCGTCGCGCCCTTTTTCAACAAGCGCAGCAGGCTCCTGCCGAACGGCAACCTTTTGTATGCCGGTCCGGACAAGACGATCTTCGAGTATGACTGGGACGGCAAAGTCGTGTGGCAACACCAGGGAATCGGTTCGGTCAACGATCTGAGAATTTTGCCGAACGGCAATCGCCTGCTGATCGCGCACCAGCCTATTCCTGACTCGGCGCAGGCAAAGGTTGAGGACGTAGGCGACAAGATTGCCCCCTGGTGGGCGCCGCGGCAACGCGGCAGTGAGGAACATCAAAACGGCGCCGACCTGTACGAAGTCAACCTTGACGGCAAGGTCGTATGGGAGTGGCATGCGCACGATCATCTAGATTTGAACCTGTTTTCGCCGCTTACACCTCTGGACGACTGGCTGCATGTCAACTCGATCGCCCCACTTCCCGAGAACAAGTGGTTCGATGGCGGTGACGAAAGATTTCGGCCGGGCAACATTCTCCTCAATGCCCGTAATATCAACACCATGTACATCATCGACAGGCAAACCGGCGACATAGTCTGGGAGGGGACGCACGACTACAAAGGGGGCATGGCCCATTCGCATGAGCCCGAGATGATAGAGAAGGGCCTGCCGGGTGCCGGCAACATCATTTTGTTCGATAACTCGCTCTTTCCACGCTTTCGGACGCACACCGGGCAGACTTTCATTATCGAGATGAATCCGGTGACAAAGGAAATCGTGTGGAAATACGAGACCGAGGGCTACGCAAATCTGAAGTTTTTCAGCAAGACGATGGGATCACAAAAGAGATTGCCGAACGGCAATACCTATATCGCGGAAGACAATACCGGTCGACTGTTCCAGGTAAAGCCCGATGGCACAATTGTCTGGGAATACGTTAATCGGGGCGGCACGACACGCCCGTCCGTGGTGCCCTATGACTTCACCCCCCAACTACGGGCCATGCCACGTCCGCAGGAGAAAAGAGTCACACCGCCAAACAATCTCGACTGGCAGTTGGTGCCGGACGAGGACAGGAATCCCTGACTCCGCAGCCCCATCGCAGGAGCCCGTCCTGGCGGGCGATGTTTGGTGGAGTTCTGGGCCAAATTGATGTATCTAACGAAAGAGATCTACCTTAGCGCCCGGCTATAGTTTCGCTTCAGGGGGTGACGCCAATGCCTGCAAACTACGACGCAATTATCATCGGCACCGGCCAATCCGGGCCGGCGCTCGCCAGTCGTCTTAATAAGGAAGGACAGAAGACCGCAATCATCGAGCGCAAACTGGTCGGCGGAACCTGTGTCAACGTTGGCTGCACGCCGACAAAAACGCTGGTCGGCAGCGCCCGCATCGCTTATCTGGCGCGGCAGGCCAGGGAATTTGGAATTTCTATTGAAGGCGACATAGCGGTCGACATGGCCCGCGTGAAGGCCAGGAAGGACGCTATTGCCGGCGCGTCGAACCAGGGCGTCACTGACTGGCTCGAGGGTATGGACAAAGTCGACCTGATCCGCGGCCACGCTCAATTCGTTGATTCTCATTCGGTCGAAGTAAACGGCAATGTGCTTGAGGCAGACAGAATTTTCATCAACGTGGGTACGCGCGCGCGCGTGCCCGACTGGCCCGGCATCGACGATGTACCGTATTTCACCAACTCGAGCATCATGGATGTCGATTTCCTGCCCGCGCATCTGATCATCATTGGCGGCAGCTACGTCGGCCTGGAATTCGCCCAGATGTATCGCCGGTTCGGCAGCAAAGTAACGGTTATCGAGATGCACGACCGGATCATCGGACGTGATGACGAAGACGTGTCCGACGCAGTTCGGGAAATTCTCGAGGGAGAGGGTGTCAGGTTCCGCCTGCAGGCAGATTGCATCGAGGCCCGTGCAACCGGTGATGGCATCGCCGTCCGGGTGACTTGTGAAAAAGGGCCGAAAGAGGTAACCGGGTCACACTTGCTGATAGCGATAGGTCGCGTTGCCAATTCCGACGATCTCGGACTGGACGCAGCCGGCATCGAAGCAAACCAGTCTGGATTTATCAATGTAGACGATGCTTTGCGTACCAATGTGAAAGGCATCTGGGCCATCGGTGATGTCAATGGCCGCGGCGCATTCACGCATACTTCCTACAACGATTACGAGATCGTTGCGGCGAATCTTTTTGACGATGAATCGCGCAAGGTGTCGGACCGAATTCTTTGTTACGGATTGTTTATCGATCCACCGCTTGGGCGAGTTGGCATGACCGAAAAACAGGTACGGGATTCCGGGCGTCGGGCCCTGGTGGGCAAGAGGATGATGACCCGGGTTGCACGCGCACGCGAGTTTGGAGAAACTCGCGGCTTCATCAAGATTATTGTGGACGCCGATTCAGAGGAAATTCTTGGTGCCGCAATACTGGGGCTGAACGGTGACGAGGCAATTCATTGTTTGCTGGACACGATGTATGCGCGGCAGCCTTACACGGTGATTTCACGCGCTGTGCATATTCACCCGACAGTGGCCGAACTGATACCCACCGTATTACAGGAAATGCAGCCCCTGGAATAAGCTCGTATCAGTTGCCGTTCGCTTTGAACTGACTCAGGGCCTCGCGAATTTCGTCCGGGATTACCCGGGATTCCAGGTTGCCATCTTCCAGGATTCTTGCGAAAACGCGGGTCGCCTTGCCTTCAGTCACTTGCTGTCCATTACGAAGATTGACGGCATTACAATGCCAGTGCACCGTTCTCTCGCGGATCTCGAGCAAGGTCAACGTGCATTGCACGCGGTCGCCATACGCAGCGGGTCCAACGAATCGAAACTGGATCTCACCCATCACGAAAGCGCTGCGATCTTTGCTAATCATGCGATTGATTGGATGACCGATCCGCCGAAACAGCTCGTGTTCAATTTCATTGAACCACGCCACCTCCCGCGCGTAATAAACGAGGCCGAAGGGGTCCGACTCACCCCAGTTGACGGTCAATTCCTGTGTATAAGCTGACATTGTCGATCCATGTGCGAAACCAGCGCGCATGGTACCAGCGATAGTCTCGTTGGCAACACCGGCACCGAGTTACCACTCCACCCACAGTTCTTTTGGACCGCGAAACTGCACGGTTTCGATCATATCGAGGGACTGGTCGTCGACCAGCCGCAGAGTTGGCAGCCTCCTTGTCAGCGCTTCCAGGATGATCTGCAGCTCGAACCGGGCCAGCGGCGCGCCGAGGCAGAAATGATTGCCAAAGCCGAACGAGATATGAGCGCGAGCATCCTTGCGATGCATATCAAAAATTTCGCTGTCCTCGAACTTGTCCTCGTCGCGATTTGCTGACGCCAGGAAACAAAGCACGCGATCACCAGCCGCTATGCTGACACCGGAAATCTCGACTGGCTGCCTCGCGAGGCGGCGCCAGGCAACTACGGATGGCCGGAATCGCAAAATTTCCTCAATCGCATCCGGAATGAGGCCAGGGTTTTCCGCAAGTTCGGCCCACGCTCCTTCTTCCTGTAGCAGGGTGAGGATGGCATTGGCTGACGCATGCGTCGTGGTCTCATGACCAGCGAGTAGCAAGCCGAAGACGACATTGTTTATGTCCTCGATCGATAGCACGGATTCATCTGCGGCCCGGGCTGCCAGCATGTCACTCGGCAAATCGTCACCCGGGTCAGTTATTTTCTGTTGCACCAGGTCGAGGCAGTAATCCCAGTAATCTGCCAGGTTCTTTGCCGCCTCGAGTTGACGTTCGCCGTCCAGCCTGCCAAATGTCAGCAACAGGCGATCGTCCGCCCATCGTTTGATGTGTGCGACATCCTCCGGCGGAACGCCGAGCAGCTTGAAAAGAACCAGCGCTGGCAATTCATAGACGAACTGGGCCACCAGGTCGGCACGTTTATCTGCAATGAACTTGCCGACTGCCTCGTTCACGAGTTGCCTGATATAAGGCTCCAGCGCCTTCATGCGACGCGGCGCAAAAGCCAGCTGCGTGTGGCGGCGAATCCTTAAGTGGTCATCCCGGGTATTGTTGGAAAGCGTCGGGCGCGGTGCGAACTTGCGCTCCTTCAGAAGTTCGACAACCTCGTCCGTAAAGGGCTCCAGCGGTTGTAGTGTGATTTCCGCGGAGAAATTCTCGGTGTCCCCCAAAATCCGTTTGACATCGTCATACTTGCTGACCGCCCAGTAGCCGATATCCGGCAGGTAGGTGACAGGACTTTCCGCGCGCGCCTGTTTGAGGGTTGCCTCGAGTTGCTGGTTCGACAAGTCAAACAATTCCGAAAGTGCCGTTACCGGGCAGGCATGGCCGGTCACATCATTCACAGCTTGACTCTCCCGGAGTTCACCTTGAGGGCAGTTGGGCTTCTACCAGCGCAACCCAGTAGTCGGCGCCAACTGACAGTATTTCGTCATTGAGATCGTAATTGGGATTATGCAGCGTAGCACCACAATGGCCATCAAGCCCATTACCGATAAGGATGTAACAGCCCGGCTTCTTCTGCAGCATGCGCGCAAAATCTTCGGATGCGCTGCACGGCGGGCAATCCGCATCAACAGCGGGCTCGCCAGCCACCTTGCGAGCGGCGGCGATCGCGGCAGCGGTCTCCTCTGCTGTGTTTACGGTCACAATGAAGTCGTTTCGGTACTCAACTGAACTCTCCGCGCCATGAGCGGCAGTGATTCCGGCAACGATCTCCCGCATGCGCGCCGCGATCAAACCCTGCGTGTTCGTGGACATGGCGCGACAATCACCCTTGATAGTCACGGTTGACGGGATAACGTTGCGAGCGCCATCGGTCAGCACCTCGGTTACCGAGACGACGCCCCAATCCTGCGGCGCCACAGACCGGGAAACGATCGATTGCAGAGCCAAAATTACTTCCGCGCCGATGACGACCGGATCGATTGCGCGATCAGGCATGGAGGCATGGCCGCCTCGCCCTTTGATGGTGATGACGAAGATATCCTCCGAGGTCATGATCGCGCCTTTCTTTACGGCAAAATGGCCCGCTGGAATTCCGGGCATGTTGTGCATGCCGTACACAGCCTTCATCGGAAAGCGCTCGAAAAGGCCATCTTCGATCATGGAAAGCGCGCCGCGGCCGTCTTCCTCGCTCGGCTGAAAAATGAAGTAGACAGTACCGTCGAATTTGCCTGACCCGGCAAGGTATCTTGCGGCGGCAAGTAGCATTGCGGTGTGTCCATCATGACCGCAACCGTGAAATACACCATCGTGGACCGAACGATGTGCGAACGTGTTGGCTTCCTGGATCGGCAGTGCATCCATATCGGCACGCACGCCGATAGCCTGTTCAGCAACACCGCGCTTCAATACCCCCACTACTCCCGTCGTCCCGATACCGGTACGTACATCGACTCCGAATTCAACGAGCAGGCCTGCTACTTTGCCGGCGGTACGATTTTCCTGAAAACCAAGCTCCGGATGTTTGTGAATGTCACGCCGCCATGCCTGCACTTCTTTCTGAAGGCTCCGCGCCGTAAGATCTTTATACGTTGAGGCGCTCACAATCGTTCAGACTACACATCGGCACCAGAGTGTGCGGTCCAATCGACGGACTGTCCAGTTGCTGGCTGGAGACCCTTGCCTTATTCGGCGATCAGTCGCTCAAGTTCCGCATCAAAACGGCCCGTTGACCATCGTGGGCGCAGTCCACGAAGCGGCCCAGACCGTTTCGTCACCAATGTAGTACACCGTGTCGTTGTGAATGAATGCGCGGCTTCGGCTCACGTAAGGGATGGTGATCCCGTCGCGTGGCGGAACAATCGAGCCGACCGAGTTCAGCGATGCAAGCGCTGGTCGGTCCTTGTCCCGAATCTCGAACAGGAATAGCCCGGACTCCACAAACTGGTAGCTGCCATCACTCGCATAGACCACTGCAGGAATGGTGAATCGATCAATACCGTTTACATCGAATTGATAGGTGAATGCGTGCCGGTCATACCTCGCTTCGCTGTGAGATCCGCGGCCGCCAAGCAACACACTGCCCCGCGACAACGGCTGCGAGATGTTCGAGACGTCGAACAATTCGAGCTTGACGCCACCATTGCCGCCCGTGCCAAGGCCGAGTAACAGGTCGTCGTTTACCGGGTGCAGAAAATCGGAGAAACCAGTGATGGTCAACTCACCCGCGATAAACGGGTCACGAGGATCCAGGAGATCGATCACATACAGCGGATCAATCTGTTCGAACGTTACAGCATATGCGCGATCACCGAGGAAGCGCACACCGTATAGTGCTTCGTTGGGTTTGCCGATTTCTTCCGGCCGAGTCTCGTTCGGCAACTCGGATACAATCTCGAGTTCAGGTCGGGTTGTGGATTCACGCAGTATATAGAGCTTGTGATCGACCCTGTCTTCGTTGGTCCAGTCAAACTTTGACGCAAAAACCCGCAAATCGCCTGCGTACTCGCTCATGCGAAAGTCGGCTTGTCCGCCGCGCCAGACCTGCCCCTCGATATCGACAGATCCGCGGTAGTGGACAGACGTGTTGAACAAGGCGAACTTGTGTATCCGCGTATTGTACTGCGTTTTCGTTGCCGAGGTTTGAAACTGTGTGAAGTAAATTGCGTTTTCCGACACATAGGCGCCGTAGGCGTCCTGGTTATAACAGGTTGTCGAAAATGCCGCCGGGTTGTCGATCGGCACGGCAGTAATGCTCGTAATCACCGGATAACCGGCAGCAGTGTCGGAACTGGCAATGTAGCAGCGTTCCGGTGCAACGAGTGTGCGGGTAACGCCGTTTACAGAGATTTTCGGCAAGAGGTCGTCAAGTGATACGCTGTCGAGCACCGCCTGGTTGTTAGCTTGTTGTTCGGGCGTTGTTACAGCGTAATCCAGGCCCTCGATCCAGGGCGCGTAACGGCTCACGATATAAACCGTATCGCCGATGCGACGGCTTTCTACAAATACACCGTCAATGGTGGCGTCGAATTCGAGCTGCGGTGACGTGGGATCGGAAATGTCATAAATCCGATAGCCTAGTTTCTCGGGCGCCCAGATTGCAACGTTCGCCCACATGTCGCCGAAGTTGCCGTAAATGGATGTTCCTGTCAGCGCAAACATGCGGTCATCCACAACATACATGCCCTGGACCGACACGCCATCTTCGAGCGGAATCGTGCTGATCAGTTTCGCAGACCCGTTAACAGGATCAGTCTCCAGAATGCGGATCGATCGTTCCGGCGAACTAATTGTTCCAGTCGCATCAGCCACGATGTAGCAGCAATGATAATAGCGTCGCGGTGCTATATAGAGATGTGTGCCGTCATATCTGACCGCGTCGAACTCGTCGACTCTCGCTTCCTGCGTGTACGTGCCGGTGAAGTTGCCGCTCGCCGCGGCGGCCTGTGCGCCGGCTAGCGCGTCAGTGACCTCCTGCGGGCTGCGTATGGCAGAGAAGCCGGATTTAATCGATTGTTCAAGCTCCGCAGGATTAGTGACCGGTTTCAACAATCCCTGGACAAGTGGAACGGGCGTGAAACCACCCGGGGAACCGCCGCCGCACGCTGCGATTATCAAACTGAAGCTTACCAGCAAAATCCCTGGCAACAGACGATTCATGACACAATCTCCCGTTGTGACCAGCGTATGAGTCTATGTCCGGCGGTCAGCGGAAACTGTGCAGAAAGTTCTGCAAGATTGTCGAAATTTGTAATCCAGGCGCTTTACATTTTTCGACAAATTCCATACACCTTTCCTAATGGCCCGGCAGCCGGTCCTGACACACTAGACAGTCGCGTGCTGACAGGCTTTAGCCCAGGGTGGTGCCGAGATGAGATCTCAGATTGTCCGGATTGTCGTTGTAAGCCTGATGTTACTGGCGTCGCATCCGTCCGCAGCCGGGGAGGCACAGACGAATAGTCTGGCCGATGAAACCTCTGGTGCATCGGCCCAGGGTGCAAGCACGCCGGGCCCACAGCAGGCCGCGTCTTCTGAATCGCGATGGCAACTTGGCATCGCGCTCGGCTACGGATTGCGCACCAACCCCCTGGTTCAGTCTGATGACATTCCGATCATCGTCGACATCGACATCTCATGGTTTGGCGACCACTTATTCTTCGATAACGGCGACCTTGGTCTGACGTTTGTCGACAACGAATACGTCACTACCAGCCTGGTCGGCCGCATCAACAGCGATCGCGTCTTCTTCGGCCGAACGAACACGAAATTCGTCAGCGTAGACCTTGCCGGTCAGCCTCTCTCGTCAACTTTCGAGGTGTCGATCCCGGATCGTGATTACGCAGGAGAGCTGGGTTTCGAATTACTCGCGGACGGCCGCTGGGGACAATTGCAGCTATCGGCCCATCACGACGTGAGCGGCACTCATAACGGTTACGACGTCGAGTTCGACTACGGCTATGGCTGGCGTAACCAGCGCTTTTATGTTGAGCCTTCATTCGGGCTGAGTTTCAAAAACGAAGATTTGAATAACTACTACTGGGGCGTTGATGCGGACGAAACGAACGCCGCATTGCCAGAATACACGGCCGGTTCAGGCGTCAACGCCTTTGCCAGGTTGCAGTTCAGTTATCAGATTTCACGAAACTGGAGTTTCTCGTTTGTCGGCGAAGTCGAACGACTGAACGACGAAGCCGCGGGCAGTCCCATTGTCGAAGAGCAAAACATTTTTGGCTACTTTGCGGGCTTTGGCTACAGGTTCCGATGAGATGAGGCGGCTGGTCATACTGCTACTCATCCTGCTTCCGGCAATCTCGAATGCAGACGGAGAAATGCAGCTCAAGGTCCGGCCGGTGCTGTGCATCATCGACCAGCGGACGCCGCATTGCCAAATGTCGTTCCTTGTACTCTGGCAAAGCGTCGAAACCGGTTATTATTGTCTCTACAACGATTTTGGGCAGGCGCCACTTCGCTGCTGGACCGAGCAGCGATCAGGCAAACTGAGCGACGAACGTACCGTGAACAGGGAATTCAGTTACTGGATGGCGGGGGATGACAATCAATCGCCACTTGCGATGGTGGTGGTCGAGGTGCTGCGAATGGATTCTAACGACCGCCGTCGCAAGCGGCGCAGCCGCCATGTATGGGATATTCTTTGAGTAACGAGCCAGTCGATATTTTGCTGGTGGAAGACGATCGGCGTCTCGCCGATCTCACTGCCGAGTATTTCCGTCAAAACGGATTGACTGTGGCGGTCGAGTCACGCGGTGATCGTGCCGTGATGCGATTCAAGACCGACCAGCCACGCATCGTATTGCTCGACCTGATGTTACCCGGAGCGGATGGCCTGACGGTTTGCCGCGAACTGCGGGAATTTTTCAATGGCCCGATTCTGATATTCACTGCGCGTGATTCCGATATCGACCAGGTAATCGGCCTCGAAGCCGGCGCGGACGATTACGTAGCCAAGCCGGTCGATCCAATGGTGTTACTGGCGCGCACCCGGGCACTTCTGCGGCGCGTCGAAGAGCAGGCAGAACAACAAAGGCCTATCGCCGAGATAGTGCTGGGCGGCCTGCGCATCAGCGAGGCCTCACAGGAAGTGTGGCTCGACGGCACGAATATCCAGCTGACAACGCAGGAATTCGAGTTATTGCACATGCTCGCCCGGCACGCCGGCACAATTCTGAGCCGCGAGGATATTTTTCGCCATTTGCGCGGCATCGATTACGATGGCCTTGACCGCTCCATCGATGGACGCATTTCAAAACTACGGCGCAAACTGGGCGACAACGCCAGCGCGCCATCTCGTATCAAAACCGTCTGGGGAAAGGGCTATCTCCTGGTAGCGGACGCATGGGGCGAGCCGGTGTGAAACGACTTTCCCTGGGCCGGCACCGGCAGTTCTTGTTCCGGACGTACCTTTTTCTTGTGGTCGGGCTTCTGGTCACCGCCACCCTCCTCGACATGGGTTTCGAGTACCTGGAAACAAGGATTTCGCCCGAAGAGGACCAGTGGCTCGCGATGAGTTTTGACCTGATAGAACGCGAGCTGGCAGTAGTGCCTGAGGATCAGCGAGATGCGGTATCCGAGCGCCTCAGCGAGGAAATCGGGCTCCGTATTCAGGTGCTGCACACGGATGATATTGTATCAACTACCAATTCGCCGGCGCATACGGCCACGCTGGTCGATGCTGCGGGCGACATCTCTTATTTACGCAACGCACCGTCGTTGAACGGGCTGATTCGCCTCGGTCCCATTGTGCAACAACGTGAAAGCCTGCTCCTTAATATGTTGCCCCCGCTTTTTTATCTCTCCATCTTCCTCGTCGTCGGGCTCTGGCTGCGCCCGTTACTTAAGGACCTCAACCTGATTACCAGCGCAGCACAACGTTTTGCCGCCGACTATCGTGAACCTCTGTCGACTGCCGACGACACTACACAACTTACGAGCCTGGCAAAGAACCTGGACGAAATGTCCTCACGCCTGAGTGGTCTTTTTCGAAGCCAGAAAGAGTTGATCGCTGCCCTGTCTCACGAGATGCGCACACCACTCGCCAGAATTCGCTTCGCACTGGCTGTACTGGGTAACAAGCGTGGGAAAGATATGCAGGAACAACTGGACGAACTGAGCGATGACGTGCAGGAGATCGATCAACTCATTGCGACGATGCTGAGCTACGCGCGACTGGACCATCCCGACTTGCGCATGACCTGGCAATATGTGCCGCTCGACGCGTGGCTCAGGCAATCGATGGAAAAGTGCCGCCAACCCGGCAAGGAGATTTCGGTTGAGAAAGGAGAGGCAAGCGGCGAGATATGGATGGACCCCCGGCTCATGGGTCTGGCGCTTAGCAATCTGCTCGTCAATGCCAGTCACTATGCGAAAGAGAACGTGAGATGCACAGTGCGATGTAACGTCGAGCAATATCAGATCATTGTTGAAGACGATGGCAAGGGAATTCCGGATTCTGAGGGAGAAGCCATATTCAAGGCATTTACAAGAATTGACGATAGCCGCAATCGTAAAACCGGTGGGTACGGCCTCGGTCTCGCAATCGTTTCGCGAATTGCTACTTTGCATGGAGGGAATGTCATCGCCGGACAATCAGATAAACTCGGTGGTGCTATGTTTACACTAAGTTGGGCGAGACCCGAAAAATAGAATCAGTACCCGCTATTTGGCGATGGCATCGAACATGATGATCAAATCAACACGATTTTCGCTCCTGTTTGGTCGATCGACATATGTGTGAACCATGTCTACGCAATCAATATAGTGTTTTTTCGAAAGCGGAATTTTCAGCAATTATGTCGAACCATAACTAATTGATTTAACAATTGTTTTTTTTAAATGTGCATCGGCTTCATGAATATCGAAAACAGTTGTTGACAGCGCAATTTTGCATGTGAAACGCTTCATCAACCATTGACAAGGGCAGTCCTTCCGCAAGGAGGGATCGCAAAGCCACCGGTCTAAATACTCATCAGACAGCGGGGTTACCATGATGAATTTTGTCCTTAATATTACACCCTGGCCTGTTCTATCTGCATTGCTGTGGATAGTGCTGGCCGTTGCAACGCTCTATTTCGCGCGCCCTACAGCGCACAAACTCATTTTGGCTGCAGGTGGCTCACTGCACAAAATGTTTCGTATTGCATCGGTATCAGTAGCAAGTGCCGAAAAGGGACTCGCGGCTAGAAACCGTGAAGTGCTGTTGGCCGCCGGTCGCGAGGCAAAAGAACGCATCGTTGAGCGGGAATTCGATCGAATCAACGAGACAGTTCGCAAGGATCTCGCAAATTATTCAGCATTACATCGAAGCCTGAGTGAATCCATCGGCCGTATCGAACAGGATCACACGGATGCTGTCGACGTGCCACCCGATCCGCCTGGCTGGGTGAACGCGATTAAAGCAGTCGCCAATATCGATTCAAGAGAAGGCCGCGTTGGCATCGGCAATGTGCTGAGCGACATTCATAAATCGCTCGTCAAGGCACACAAGGAAGCCATGGTGATGTACCGGGAGGCGAGTAGTAAACGCCACGAATTGCTCAGGAAGATGCGGCCGGAATGGCGGCAAATCGAGCAGACCCTGGGCAAGGTCGGGAAAAACGTCGACAGCCTGATTAGCCGCTCGGTAACGATCGACCGTCACATGCAGGAATACGAAGACATCGTCAAAGGTGAGGACCGGGCAGTCTCGGTTCTCTCTTCGTCTTCGCTGGTCTATTTCTTTGTTTCAACAGGGGTCCTGATCATTGCCCTTGGTGGCGCCACGATCAACTTCTCGTTGATTGCAAGGCCGATGGCCGAGATGGTTGGCGGAACCTCAATGATCGGTGGTTTCAAGACCGCGGATATTGCCGCCCTCGTTATCATCTTGGTGGAAATTTCCATGGGCTTGTTCCTGATGGAATCGTTGCGCATTACCCGCCTGTTTCCGGTTATCGGTGCACTCCCCGACAAGACTCGGGTGCGTATGGTCTATATCACATTTACGATGCTGTTTTTGCTCGCGAGTGTAGAGGCCGGTCTTGCATATATGCGTGAAGTGCTGCTGCACGATGAGCTTGCGACCAGCGCGTTGCTCCGAGGCGATGGTGATGTCACCGGAGTGGGCAACTTCATGTGGATAACGACGGCCGCACAAATGGGCATGGGATTTATCCTGCCCTTCGCGCTGACATTCGTCGCCATACCGCTCGAGACATTCGTTCACTCACTGCGTACGGTCATTGGTCTGCTCGCCATCGGCATATTACGTTTCATGTCGCTGGCACTCCGGCTGTCTGGCAGCGCCTTCCGTTATCTCGGTGTGCTGCTGACTCAGTTGTACGACCTGCCGTTGTTCATTCCGTTGTGGTGGGCTGCAAGGGAATCCAGTGCAGCCAAGCAAAACGATACCAGCTTATCGGAGTTACAATCATGAAATCACTGAATTTGTTGGCATGTTGCCTGTTGCTTGTCAGTTGCGCGCCGTCTCAATCGCCTAATTCCGGCGTGTACATGCTGGTCGATACTTCCGGCACCTATCGTGATGAAATTCAGAAGGCGGCGCAGATCATCCGTTATACCTTGTCCCGACTGGACGCTACGGATTCATTCGCGGTTGCCCGGATTGATACCGGCAGTTTCAGTGAGAAGGACATTATCGCGAAAATGACGTTCGATGATCGTCCGAGCACAGTTAATCGTCAGAAGCGACTGTTTGCGGAGCAAGTCCAAACCTTTGTAGATGAGTCGAAATCGTCGCCGTACACCGATATCACCGGCGGATTACTGCAGGCCGTAGAATATCTCAATGAAAAGGATCCGACAGTCAAGACCGTGCTGATTTTCTCCGATCTCAAAGAAGAGCTGGAGGAAGGTTACATTCGTGATTTCAGTTTCAACCTGGACGGATTCAACATCATTGCGCTGAACGTCACCAAGCTCCGGTCAGATAACATAGACCCACGCGAATATCTGGCGCGGCTCGACGAGTGGCAGACACTGGTCGAAAAATCCGGCGGCACCTGGCGCGTAATAAACGATCTCGACGGGCTGGAGGGATTGCTCTGACGGCTACTCTTCAGCAGTTGGAGAACTAATGTTCGGCTGCTTTACCACTAGCAAGATGACGTGTGTTTCGCTTAATGGTGCACCGTATTGTTCCCCCGCATTCGACTGGCTTTAGGTCTGGGGCGCAGTACGCCATAGGGTTCGAGAGCCCTTCAGCGATGCCAAATGGGCACAGATACCACTAAAAGACCCAAAAACTTGATTTTGATCACGTTCCCGGTGCGGGCACTTGCATGCCGGCAGATCGTATTTAACAATTTTGCCGCCATCACGAATCCGAGTAGGTGTAGGCCATGACTGGCTTCGAATTGGAAACAGGACTATTTCTACTGGCTGCTGCCATCCTCGGCAGCATCATCAGTTGGTCTGTTCGCGGCCGGCAAAACAATCAAAGCCTGAAAAAAATGGACGAGGACTGGAAGGGCCGTTTCGGCAAAGCCGTTCGCCAGAACGAACATCTCAATAGCGAACTTGCCACCCTGAAAAAATCAGTGGCGGCCGCAAAGTTTATTATTCAAAACCATACAGCTGTGGCCACAAAGCACCAGACGGAGATCGACTCCCTGCGCGAAAAAGCAAACGCGCTCTCGAAAAATCTATTCGTGATCGGTGCTCAGAGAGACGAACTCAAAGGAAAGATGTCGAACCATCCAAACGAACTGAATATCGCACAACAGAAAATTGTTGAGTTGCAAACAGCATTCAAAAAGACTCAGGAAATTTACAAGATACAACTTGAGACCGGGGCGGAAGAACGCAAGGTGCTCGAGCGAAAAATCGCAGACGCCAAGTCCGAACAACAGTCTCTTAACAATTTGCTTACGTCAGCCAGATCTGAATACGACTCGGTGAGCAGCCTTCGGACATCGGCTCAATCCAAACTGCAGCATCTCGAATCACTTAAAGGAAAAGTCATCTCCCTGGAAGCCGAAAACGCGCAACTCAAACATGAAAATACCCTGGCCGCTCAAGGAGCCGAATCACTACGCCGGGATGTTGCCGAATTGAATTCGCTGAAGAAGCAAAACAAGGAATTGGTATCTTGCCTGGAGTCGATGGAAAGCAGCCGCAAACAACACGAATCCGACGCCCGCCGATATCGTAGTCAGGCTGTGCAGTCCGAGCAGATTTCCGACACGCTGCGATTTAAGATTGGGGATATAGAAAAGAGCTGGGTGGAAATGCAACGTGCGCAAGCAAAAACGAAAACGAAAAAGACCGGCAACGGTAAAGTTAAGATCCCGTCGGTGTTTGGCCAGGATAAGCCCAAGGGTGAGAGTGACGACCTGACGCAGATCATTGGTATCGGAAAGGTGTTTGAGAGAACCTTGCACGACCTCGGTATTTATCAATTCCGGCAGATCGCAGCATTCGGGCCGGCCGAGATCGCCCGAATCAACTCAGAGTTGAAGGAATTCAAGGGCCGGATCGAACACGACGACTGGATTGGCCAGGCAAAAGAACTGCATTTCAAGAAGTACAGCGAATCTGATTAACAACGAATCTGCTCACGTAAGTTGCATCGTGGGTGTTCGTCGATCGTCACCGCCCTTTTATCGCGACTAATTTGATCACAAGCAACGGATAACACCGGCCTGCGCATAATCTGCGGTAGACTGCCCACTCTGGATACACACTGTATGTCGATTGCTCGAACGCTGGCTTCCAGAGGCGGAAGATGAAAAGCAATTTTTCGTATTTACTCGTCGCGCTTCTAATACTGATTATCGGCGTGCCAATAGCCTATGACCTAGAATTAATATCACTGCCGTTTTCCAGGGTACTGGGTGTTTCCAGCATTCTCGCCATTGGTGTAGTAAGCCTGCGCGGTGCCGGCCGGCTGTTCCATGTTGGAATATTCCTGGTAGTCGCCGGGATCATTTTGAGTGTCCTGTCCGTCGCTAGCGAAAACGACGCGTTGCACCTCATCTCACAGCTGACGCTGTTCGTTTTCCTGTTGCTGGCAACTTCCAACACCCTGCAACAGGTTGCCGTTGGCAACGACATTAGCCTGAACAGAATAGTTGGCGCAGTCTGTGTCTACCTGCTGCTCGGTGTAATGTGGTCGATCGCCTATTCTGTTCTCGAATTTTCGCAGCCGGGCTCTTTTAAAGGCCTGACCGAGCTGGCTTCTACGGCATGGAATCCGGACTGGATCTATTTCAGTTTTGTGACGATTACGACACTCGGTTACGGTGACATTACACCATTGACACAGACCGCCAGGTCCCTCACTTTCTCAGAAGCGATTGTTGGTCAGTTTTATATCGCGGTGCTCGTCGCGGGGCTCGTCAGCGCATACATCTCTGCGAAGCAAAATAGCAGCAAAAGTGATTGACGGCGTGCTCATTTATCCAATTCTGGTTCAGGCGCAGGTTTTCGCCGCCATAAAGCGTCGAACACGAACACCGCGCCAGTACCATAGATCGTTGCCCATATGAACATTTGCAAGCGCGACCAGAAAGCGGCATCGGCGCTTGCACCGGTCTGGCCATCGAGCACCGCCGGGGCGAGCACTACGATCATCGTCAGGTAACCATACGACCATGTAGCACCTGCCGGGTGCATACCGGCGCCGGCGAATATCTTCGGGCCCATGATCAGGCCAGCCAGTCCAATCAGTAGCACGTATAAAAGGAGTGACGGCCAGATGCTTAGTGCCTGCCAGGCCACTATCGCGCCCATACCACCAATGACCGTCGATATGAGCAGGGACTTTCCCGCCTGGCGTGACTGGTCGACGCCGGCCTGCTGCCCCATAGAGGCGACCTTGATCATGAACGCGGCATAACTGGCGCTCGCGCTGGACAACAGGAACCACAGGATCACGGGCATAACGATAAGCATCGAGCGCCATGCGCTCCGCCGGGCAACCGCGAGGTCCGGCTTCTGCACTTTGGCTTGAACACGCGGCGCCTGCACAGGTTCTGAGCGTGCCATTGAATCGGGAAGAATCGCGTGCGCCACCCATACAAACAGAACGCCGAAGACAGCGCCTGTGCTCAGACCACCCAACAGTGCCAGCACGGCATTTATCGAAACTGTGCCGACCGATGTTACCAGTGCTAGTCCGACGGTTGCGAATACTCCGACTACCTGCGAACCGCCGCGAGCCGTGTAGTAAAAGCTGTGATAGAGGGCAAGCCCCAACAGGAGGATGCCCACCACTCTCTGATTCAGCATGAACGGCAAAAATACCAGCCCCGCATAGATCGCGACAGTGAACACCAAGACGAACTTGATGCCTGCATCGAGCTTCAGCACCGGCAATGGCAGCGACAGAATGAACATCGTAAGCACCGGCGCAATGAATGACATCGGCCAGTTGACGATCTGCGAGAACAGCATCGACAGGGCGGTACCAAGCGCCATGCGCAGTATGCGAACGCTTGCGATACTCATGCGGCTTGCGTCAGCAGACTCAGTGCTGTCGATTACCGAGACCCTGGAATCAGAAGGCATACGTCAGAAGACTGGCAATTCTAATGTAAACCTTGCCAACGAAATTGAAGAGCCAGTGGTCTCCTGTGTAAACGATCACCGAGGCCTGAGATCCCACACGGATATTAAGTCTCTCGGACTGTTTTTCCAGTTCAAACTCGACCTGGACAGGGAAGCGCTGCGCATCACGTAACCATTGACGGTCATTGTCAATCGTGGGCAAGCTGCCCAGCGGCGTGGAACTGACCGAAACACCAAATCCGGTGCTTCGTACGCGGCCGGAAAAGACCCTGCCGGGCAAGGAGTCGAAGAGAATTTCTACGCGGTCACCAGGGTCGATGTGGCCGAGATTATTTTCCGTAAAGTCCGCTTGCACCCAGATGTTGTGAATGGCGATAAACGTCATCAAAGGCGCGCCGGCCGTGGCAAAATTTCCTCTGTCCACCCGGATATCGCTTAACAAGCCATCATCTGGCGCCCGCACGGACGTCCACGACAAATTCAGCTGCGCCTGATCCAGCGCTGCCTGCGCCTGCAAAATGCGGAAGTTTTCGTCACCAGCTTCGCCCAGGTCCTGAATCGCCTTCTCCAGGTTGGCCTGTGCCGCGGCCAATTGTGACTCCGCGACATTTAACGCTGCTTCGGCCTGCTCCAGCCGGCGATCGGAAATGGCGCCAGGATCTTCCTTTTTGATCCGTCGCAAGCGGATTGCATCCTGACTTGCATAAGTCAGGCCTGCCCTTGCCGCTCCCACAGAGGCACGAGCCGCCTCGACGCTGGCCGTCGATGCTCCGGTGGCCTGCCGTGCCGACTGAAGATTCGCCCGCGCATTCTCAACTGCTAACTGATATTGATCGCGGTCTATCCGAAACAGCTCCTGGTCGGCAGACACATACTCGTTATTGGTGACCGCAACGTCCGTGACGATGCCCGAGACCTGGGGTGCGATCGGCACAACGAGCGCATGCACCCGCGCCTGGTTCGTATACGGTGTGACACGATCCGAGATCAGGTACCAGGCCATCAGCACAAGACATGCACCGAGAACAATCAGTGTCCATTTGCGCACCGGGTCCATCGGAGCTTTCACGAAAGTCTCTTCGACTTCCTCCGCAGCGGTTTCCGCTTCATCGTTATTGTTTTTGTCCGTCATTCCTGCTCGCTGATAGTGGTGCGATCCGAATCCAGCAGGTCGCCCCAGTCTGTTCGCTGTTCCATTCCCTGTCGCGTGGCCTCATCGATGAACCCGGCGCCTGCGCTTTGCCAGCCACCGCCGAGTGCTTTGTAAACAGATATCAGGCTTTGGATTGCAAAACCTTTATTCGACACGTATCGCTGCTGCTGGCCAAAAAGGGCCTGTTGCGCATCCAGCACACGCTGATAATCGGCAAAGCCCTCCTGGTGACGCAACATCGACAATTCCGTGGAGCGCCTGGCGGATGCCACGGTATCGAGCAAGATCTCGTCCTGTTGTTGACTGCCGACGAATGCGACCATGGCATCCTCGACTTCCCGCACCGCCTGTATGACGGTTTCCTGGTATTGCACCAGCGACTGCTGCAAGCGTGCGTCCTGCACCCGAATATTATTCTTGATGCGGTCGTAATTGAGAAACGGCCAGACAAACGATGGCCCGATGGCATAGGTCAGGCTTTCAGATCGAAACAGCTCACCGATCCCGCTGTCACCCGTGCGCGTTGTATTCGTACTACCGGACGCCGCCAGGCCCAGCGAGCCATTGATGCTGAAACTCGGGTACAGATCAGCATTGGCTACGCCGACCTGGGCGTTTTGCGCCATTGCGAGCAATTCCGCGCGGCGCACATCGGGCCTCTGCCGCAACATATCCGCGGGGATGCCGACCATGATTTGCGCCGGAACTTCAGGAATGCGTCCTTCGCCGCCAAGGATATGTGTCAGGTCCGTCGGTGGCAGGCCCAGTAACGCGGCCAGCGCATGGTGCGCCTGGCGCAGCGAAATCTGCAGACTCGGTATCGTGGCTCGCGTGCTCAGTAGCAGGGTCTCGGCTTGCTGCACGTCGAGTTCGTTGCTGGCGCCGAAGCGGTAGAGCACATCCACAATTTCATAACTCCGCTCCTGGAGTGCCAGGTTTTCCCGGGCAATACGCAACTGTTCTTCAGTGGTACGAATAACCACATACACGCTGGCTACCTGGGCGCTCAGCAAGACCAGTGTGTCGTCGAAGCTTGCAATTGATGCCAGCAGGTTGGCATCGGCCGACTCGATACCACGGCGAAACCGGCCCCAGAAGTCGATTTCCCATGATGCGTTGGCGCCAAGATTGTATTGCCAGAAACTCAGGTCCGCGCCACCGGCAGTATTCGCGTTGCTCTCACTCAACTCGATGCGTGTCGCATCTCCAGCGACGAACTGCACCTGTGGATAGCGGCTGCCGCGCGCGATACCCAGCGATGCGCGAGATTCCAGCACGGCCAAGCCGGCCAGACGAATATTGTTGTTATTCCGGTGGGCAGTAGCCACCAGTTGGCTGAGCACGGGATCGCCGAATATGCCCCACCATTCGACCGAGTCCTGGGGTGCGAATTGAAAATCCTCTCGTACGAAATCAGACCAGGATGCATTCGAGCTTGAGTCCGGCCGTACGAAATCGGGGCCAACCGGCGCGCAGGCCGAGATCCAGGCAGATACCAGGATCAATACAACCCGGACAATTTGTTGCTTGATAAACATTCGCGGGCAGGTCAGCTTGCCTCAGCCTCTTCGGCAGGCTGCCGCGGATTATTCAATTCGTCGGTTTCCATCCAGGCCATCAAAATCGTATAACCGAGCGCCAATACGATCGCCCCGAGAAACAGTCCGACTATTCCCGACATGATCATGCCGCCAATGGCGCCGAGCAGAATGACGAGCATTGGTATATCCATCCCGCGCCCCAGAAACAGGGGTTTCAAGAAACTGTCACTAATGCTGACAATGAATGCGTAGACCGCAAATATCGTTGCCGGCATCGGTTCGGCGACTGAAAATACCCAGACCGCGATCGGCCCGAGTACGATGAACGGCGGCAACTGCACGATTGCCAGGATCAGCACCGCAAAGGCCCAGATTCCGGGCGCCGGTACACCGATCACCGCCAGTCCGATCGCGGCCAATAATGCCTGGATGATCGCGACCCCAAGGACGCCCTTGGCAACGCTGCGAATGGTCGCAACGGCGAGATCGATCAACGCTTCGCCGCGATTTCCAGCGAGACTCGAGGCAAATTTGACTGCCGTTTTGTGGCCAACTTCTGCGCTAACGAGAAACACACCGGCGATGATGATAGATACGACGAATTGCAGAATGCCGATGGCCATGGAACCGGCGACACTGACTACGTGACGGCCGAGAGACTGGAGCTGATCGCTGTATTTGTTGAGCGTCGCTTCCAGATTGGATGCTGCATCACTCCAGATTCCGTATACCTTCTCACCAATCAGTGGCCATTCTGCTACCGATTCGTCGGGCGGTGAAATCGATACGGTGCCACTGTGTAGTTGCTCACCGACAGATTTCATCGCGCCAATCGAAGATTCTGCCGTTATCCAGGATGGCAGGAGCAGAATCGCGAGACCGAGAAATACGAATAGAGTCGCTGAAAGTCTTGCTCGCCCGCCGAATTTGGCCGTCAACAGGGAATGTACGGGATACAGCGCGACCGCGATGAGCATGCCCCACAGGATGACCGAGATGAATGGTGCAATGATTTGAAAGCACCAGACGATGAGTACGAGCAGTGCTCCGATCTGGACGAATGATGCCATCGCGTTTTTCTGGAAATTGCGGTCGGCCGCGACCGTGTCTGAATTGTTCATGGCGATCCTCGTAATCGATTTTTTCTGCGCGCGGCCCCGGCTGATTATCGGCCAGGCGTCACTTCATTTATGGAACGGCAGTATCTTTTGTCTTTTTTTCGCAATGCCGGCTGCTTAGCTTAGCTATTTCCTCCAAAGTTGACCATAGTGCAGTGGAAACGCCACTTTTACGTCTTGCATCAAGTGCTTAGCATCGCTCCAAATGATGAATCTCAGTTGTTGCGCCCGATTTGACAGCTCCCGGGCAAAATCGCAAAGTGCGTTGATCGGGGTTCAGCAGGCATATCGATGTTCCATCGTCTGATAATTTCGCTGATTCGCATTGTTGCCAATACATTCTTTCGCCGCATCGATGTTGTAGGCCTTGAAAATATTCCCGCCGAAGGCCCGATCATTTTTGCCGGCAACCATCCGAACGCATTAATGGATGGCTGGTTGTTGATTGCAAAGTGCGAACGTTGGCCTTTGTATTTCCTCGCCAATGCCGAGCTCTGGAAATACCGGATGCTGGTGCCGATTCTGAGGGCAACCGGTGCTGTACCCGTTTACCGGCGTGAAGATCACGACGGTGAAATCGATAACCGGCAGGCATTTGAGAAAGTCTACGAGATTATCGAGTCCGGAAATTGCATGGCTATTTTCCCGGAAGGCATCAGCCACGCCGAGTCGCAACTGGTAAAACTAAAAACCGGTACCGCGCGCATTGCACTTGCGGTCGGCGCGCGCGGCAAAACCCGCGTTAAAATTGTGCCCTGCGGATTGAATTATATTCATCGCCACCGCTTCAGGAGTCAGGTGCTTATCGAATTCGGTGAGCCCATTGACGTTGGCGATAAATGGCTACGCGACTATGAAAACAAAGAGCAGGACACAGTAAGGCAACTGACAGAGTACCTGACTCAGGCGCTGCGAAGTGTGACTCTCAACGCCCCGGACTGGCGCACGCTACGATTCATACAGACGGCCAGGCGCCTTTACAAACCGTCGTCCGCCGACCTGACACCGGGCCAGTACGTCGAGTTAAGCCGCCGGTTCGTCGATCGCTATCTGTTGGCAATTGATGACCCGGAGATGCAGGCATTCCGCGATGAGCTCGAAAACTATCAATCCCGTCTCGAAATGCTTGGACTCAAGGACTATCAATTGCGCTATCCGGTGACGCTCGGCCATGCGTTTCGCAAAATCATGCTCCGCGGCCTGATGATGCTCGCGTTGTTGCCGCTTGCAATACCCGGTGCACTCGTGCATCTGCCGGTTGGCTGGATTGCCGCAACGGTGGGTGAACGCTTCAGCTACGAAATGGACGACATCGCAACTTTGAAAGTATTTGCGACGATACTTCTATTACCTCTCATATATCTGATCATCGCCATAGGCGTCGGCCTGTACTTTGGAATCTGGTGGGCACTCCTGGCAATGATCGTATTGTCATTCAGTTTCGTCGCGTCAGTGCGCCTGATCGAAGCAGAGGCCGGCCTGCTCATGTCGATGTTGTCTGTACTTAGGTTGACTCGGCTCGGCAGCGAAGTCGAAGACCTTCGTGCGACCCGGACAGCCCTGGTCAACAAGGTCAGAGCATTGGTCGATCGCCTGGCTGATCCAACCTTGCCGCGGATGTTCGCGGCGCAGGATTTCGGTCAGTCCGGGGATAAGTAGAACTCCGAATTGTCAAGCTGACTCGTCCGTGTCGTAATCAATTTGAGCCGCAAATGTTACCCGATGGGTATTAGCGCGTTCCGATTGCGGCTCGCGAAACGGGTGTTACTGGGCTATTTGACGGAACGATTGGAGCGGATCATGACTTTAAGAGAAATTGTACCCTGGAAATGGGGCGGACTGCGCCGCTGGGAGACAGATGAGGGGCCATTCGGTGGTTTTGGAAGACAGATGGAATCCTTGCACAGAGAAATGGACAGGCTGTTTGATGAGATGTCGGTTAGACATGTACGTAAATTGATCACTCCACGGGACTGGGGACGCGAACTGGTGATGCCTGATATCGACCAGACCGAGGATGACAAGGCGTTTTACCTGAGCATCGAACTTCCGGGTATGGACGAAACAGACGTCGATATAACCTTGTCCGGCCGCCTGCTGACCATTCGTGGTGAAAAAAAGCAAGAGGAGAAAGAAGAAAGGAAGGATTTCTACCGACGCGAGCGCACCTTCGGCTCGTTCCGTCGTACCCTGGAGCTTCCCGGCGAAGTGGACGAATCGAAGGTCGAGGCTTCCTTCAAAAAAGGGGTGCTGAAAATAGAGCTCCCCAGGACTAAAGAGGCTCAGAACAGGATAAAACATATTGCTGTAAAAGCAGCATAGCGTCAAAACCGCAGTTTGTTGGTACGCGATCAGTTCAACCCGGACTGGTCGCGTATTTTATTGTATTCCGGTTTATAGTGCGGATACCGATGACACGAAGGAGGCCGCCGTGAATATCAGAGCTGTTGCCACGAGAATCCTGATCCCACTGGGTTTTGTGTTTTCCCTGGCGCCAATTGCGTTTGCTCAGCAAGCGGTTGACGAACTGGATTTCGAATACTTCAGGAACGAAGTGCAGCCCATATTCCTGGCCAAGCGCAACAACAATGTTCGCTGCATTCAATGCCACACGCGAAGCAGTGGTTTTCGACTGCAACCGTTGGCCGATGGTGCCTTTTTCTGGACCGACGAGCAATCTCGCCTCAACTACGCATCAGCGAGAGCCTTTGTGGTGCCTGGAACTGATCCTTTGAAAAGCCGATTGTTGACCCACCCCCTGGCAACGAGGGCCGGTGGGGATCCCTTTCATGGTGGGGGCCAGCATTTCGCCAGCCAAGATGATCCGGAGTGGCGCATTATTGCGGATTGGGTTGCCGGCGCCAGTCATCGCAGGGAACCATCGGGCCTGGTCATTCGCATTATTCAGACCAGCGCGGCGGGCGACGATACCTATATCATCGATCCTGTGACGAATAAAGTCGTCGGAATCATTGATGATATCGAAATAGCGCATGGCATTGCCTCGGCTCCCGACGGTAGCCAGCTGTATTTGTCCAACGAGGCTCTCCACAGCCTCGATGTTGTCGATTCCCGGACTCTGAGGGTGAAACGGCGAATACCTCTGAGCGGGCGGCCCAATAACGTGTCTATCAGCAAGGATGGACGTAAGGTTTATGTAGGCATTATGGAAATGCCCGGTTCTGTCGATATCATCGACACTCAGGCGCTGGTGAACATCAAGACCTTGCCGGTAGACGGAGCCATTCACAATATCTACGTCACGCCGGATGGGAAACATGCAGTCGCCGGTTCAATTCATACAAGCACGATTAATGTCATCGACACAGCGACCGATGAACTGGTCTGGACTCTGAAAATGAATGCCGGCGTGAGGCCAATGGCATTCGATACCCATCCTGATGGCTCAACGAAAAACATTTACGTGCAGCTCTCCAATTTTCACGGCTTTGCGGTCGTCGATTTCAATAAGCGTGAAGAAGTTGCTCGTGTGGAACATCCGCCTGTGCCTGGCCAACACGCTCACACAGATGGATTGCAAGGGGCGCCGGCACACGGTCTGGGCGTTTCACCAGACGGGACAACCTTGTGGTCTACGAGCAAGGTCTACAGTCATGCCTACGTGTACTCCCTGCCCGATCTCAAGGAAATCGGCCGTGTCTTCGTGGGCCAGCATCCCGAATGGGTAACTTTCACACCCGATGGAAAGTACGTGTACATCGGGGCCGCCGGCGACAACGAAACGCACGCGATTGACGTTGCCACGATGAAAGAAGTTGCCACCATATCGGTAGGGCAGGTACCGAAGCGGGTTGGCACCGCACTGATGGCTGTCGAGTAAGAAAAATTGGAACATCCATCATTCTGCAGCAAGATTAGGGATGTGGTCGCTCTTCGCTGATGTTTGACGAGAAAGATTCCTCCGCTGGTTTCGCGACCCGGATCCTCGGCGTACTTGGATACAGTCGACGTGCGCTGACCCTGGTGTGGACCACAAGCCGAACGCTTACCTTCACGCTTGCAATTCTCACCCTGGTTGCCGGGATTTTCCCGGCTGTGATCGCATACATCGGTCAGCTAATTGTCGATGGCGTGCTTGACGCAATGTCGTCCACCACACCTGATCGGGCACGGGTGTTGTGGCTGGTTGCACTCGAAGCGATTGTTGTCATCGCGGTTGCGGCCAGCCAGCGCGGCATATCGGCGAGTCAATCGCTGCTGCGTGCACTGCTCGGGCAACGCGTTAATGTAATGATCCTCGAGAAAGCGCTGACACTTCAGCTTTCACACTTCGAGGATTCAGAATTTTATGACAAGCTGACACAAGCACGGCGTGAAGCGTCCAGCCGTCCACTCAGCCTCGTCAACCGGACGTTCGCGCTGGTACAGAATGCAATATCTCTCATCAGCTACGCGGTTTTACTTTTCACGTTTTCTCCCTGGGCAGTTGTCATTCTTTTGTTTGCCGGACTGCCTTCGTTTTTCGCAGAAGCAAAGTTCTCGGGTGACGCTTTCAGATTGTTTCGATGGCGCTCTCCGGAAACGCGAATGCAGATGTACTTGGAAACCGTTATCGCCCGGGAGGACGGCGTGAAGGAGGTAAAACTATTCCAGCTCGGTCCACGCCTGCTGCAGCGTTATCGTGACATTTTTGAGAAGTTGTTCGTCGAGGACCGTCGCCTGACGTTACGCCGCGACGGATGGGGATTCGTGTTCGGACTCTTGTCGACGACGGCATTTTATGGCGCTTACGTCTGGGTCGTATCAACGGCAATCAACGGTGAAATTTCGCTTGGCGCAATGACCATGTACCTGGTTCTCTTTCGACAGGGACAATCGGCTGTTGCCGCGAGCCTGTCCGCCATTAGCGGCATGTATGAGGACAATCTCTACCTGTCGAATTTGTATGACTATCTCGAGCAGCCGGTACTGACTCGTGGCGGAGATGCGAAAAAGGGACCGGACCCCTCGCGCGGAATTGAATTCAGGAATGTTTCTTTTACTTATCCAGGCTCGAATGCCAGGGCAGTGGACAACGTCAGTTTTCAGATTCGTCCCGGGGAGAGTCTTGCTTTGGTCGGCGAAAACGGCTCAGGGAAAACCACACTGATCAAGTTGCTGACCCGGCTTTATGAGCCCACGAAGGGCTGCCTCATGCTGGATGGGCTGGAGCTTCACAAATGGGATGTCGAGGCCTTGCGACAGCGAATTGGCGTAATCTTTCAGGACTTTGGTCGATACCAGTTCACTGTCGGCGAGAACATTGGCGCAGGAGATGTCCGGTACATTGACGACGAAAAGCGGTGGGCCAAGGCAGCAGAAGCAGGGATGGCCGCGCCCTTCATAGCTGACATGCCGGATGGTTACCAGACGCAACTCGGTCGTTGGTTCAAGGGCGGACGTGAGTTGTCCGGTGGACAGTGGCAGAGAATAGCGCTCTCACGGGTGTTCATGCGCAGCGACGCGGACATCCTGGTCCTTGATGAGCCAACCGCAGCGATGGATGCGGCATCGGAAGCCGCGATATTCGATCATTTCCGCTCTCAGAGCCATAACAAGATGACGATTTTGATCTCGCATCGATTCTCAACGGTGCGTGCCGCGGATCAAATTATTGTCCTCCACGATGGTGCGATTGTGGAACAAGGGAGCCACGAAAGTCTGCTTGAGCTGGACGGTCAATACGCCCACCTGTTCAAGCTACAGGCTAAAGGGTACCAGTGACCATTCACTGATATTTTCATTACACTATCAAGGGCTTTGACGGCAATATCTGGAGGTTTTCAATGGCTGGCGGTTTTGCGAAAGACGGCGCAGTACAGGACCAGATCGACGCGACCATCGAGGACGCAGTCAATTATGCTCGTGGCCAGCTGCCGCGTGGCGAAAGCCTGGAGCACTGCGAGGAATGTGGCAACACTATCCCTCCGGCCCGCCGTGCGGCCATCCCCGGCGTGCGCCTGTGCGTCCCCTGCCAGGCGGAACATGACAAGGAGACCGTCAATCTCAGCGGCTACAACCGGCGTGGCAGCAAGGATAGCCAGTTGCGGTAAATCGATTTCCGGAGATGATCATGACCATCCGACACCTGCTCTTTCTACTGCTGCTCTTCTCCATGACAGCCGCGGCGGACAATGGCGAATCCGATCTGGAAGCGATCGGCTGGGTGATCGACGACTTTCATGACGCGGCCGCGCACGGTGACAAAGCACGTTATCTCGATCATCTGACCGAGGATGCCGTGTTCATGGGCACGGATGAGTGGGAGCGCTGGCCGAAGCACCCGAATTTCAGCGACTATGTCGACAGTCGCTTTAAAGACGGTAGCGGTTGGAATTACAAATCTGTGAAAAGAACAATACGCATTTCCGAATCGGCCAGCATCGCGTGGTTCGATGAAGTGCTCTTTTCCGAACGGAATGGCCGCTTTCGCGGCACGGGCGTGCTGACCCTGCAGGACGATGGCTGGAAAATCGCTCACTACGCCATGTCATTCCTGATCCTTAACGAGAACTGGAACGAGATCATTGACCTCACCAGAAAAACCAAAGACCAGGTCGAGAATTCTCAAGCGCCTGAATGAACCGAAGGAATTCCCGGCTTCATCCGGGACGTAATTCAATCACGTAACGCTGCCGCAGAATGAGCTGCCAGGTTTTTGACGTTCGGTCTTTAATCCCTTCACCTACCCTATCGGCATGCCAGGTAATTGCATCTCCAGCAAAGTTGGAGACCCCCCATTTTCACCAGGGTCTTCGTTTGGACCGAATTATCAGCACACTATCGATGCCTGGGCGCTGTTTTCGCACAATAGGAATTTGAAACTCGAATCCATCTGCGCTGCTAACTGCTTCCACAGCCCGGGTTGACCGGTTCGGTGTCTTACTGTCCCATCCGTATTTGAGTGTTTGCGCATCGTGTTTCAGCGTTAGATCAAAATTGACCTTGTCGCGAAATATATAGCCGCCCTCATAATGGTCATCCAGGCGCCACTTTTTGTCGACTTCATATTCAGGCACGAGAACACCGATGTCCAGACTAAATCCAAGCGCTCGTCGTCGTCCGACCCTCGCAGATTTTAGAAGGTAACCCGTAAACAGATGAAGCGGCCTCTGCTCAATAATCCTTCGGAATGGAACAAATATCGCGGAGGTCTCGCCCACAGTCCGCCGACTTAAATCCCATCGTGCACCGCGGACACGGACGATCGTCTCGATATGGTAGGACGCCCGAATTTCATGATCCTTTTCCCTGGCTTTTTGCACCTCCCTGGGCAAGGAAATATTGTTTATCTGCAGAAGAACCTCGATTTTAACGTCACCGAAAAGGAAACGGCGCAGATTCTGGTAGCCCTCCTCTGAATTAACTATCCCGTAATGCCCTGAGTGTGCACGATAAACAAATGCCCGGGGCGACCGGTAAACACAAGCATTCTTAATCTGCACCAAACCATCACTCATTGGCCCCACTGCTGCGCTTGAAAGCCCCCTGGCTTCCGTGTAGTCCCGATAATTGGTGCCAATGAGGCAGAAAAAGTCATCGCGATTAAAATTCCCTCCCAGTGACGTTACTGGTCCCGAGGGAAGTTTGAGATAGTCTCGCATGCGTTTTTCATTGAAATTATCAATGTTGTTGACCTGCAGAAATGCAGGAACGTTGCCGATCAACCGAACATCAATGCCTCCGTGTGGCGTCGCATAGGTGAATACTTTGTCCACCGGTGGCACGTTTTGTCCCGCAGCAGCCGGGGCACTTGCCTGTTCACCGGGGTAGATATTCTGCAGGTAACAGCGAACGACAAGTCCACCCATCGAGTGAGCGACCAGGTGAACCTTGAATTTCGCGCGTGCCTGATCGACCCCGGACCCGGCTGAGCTGGCCGGCCCACATACGGCGTCTCTGATCTTTTCGATCAGTTCATGGAGTCCGCGGGCGTAGTCTTCAATTTCGGGCCGGACACCTGTCCCGACCTCTTTGGAAACCGACTCGTAGTAGCGATAAATCCAGACACTCTTAGCCGGCACCGATTGCCCATCTGCGATCTCGTCTCCGTCGTTGTATACGTCCGTATAACCATGATCCTTCATCAGTCGAATCAACGGGGATTCAAAAATGTGGCGCTGTGTCTCCCGGTTCCACAGTTGCCGGATCTTGGTCGACCCCAGGTTAAAACCCATGTAGGGAGTCGCGACTGTATCTTCGACTTCTTGCTGTGTACCCGCATAGCCACGAACATAAATTATTGGATAAAATGGTGGTTTCATGCCCGTCGGCCTCCCGCATTTAATTCTATTGCGGCGGCGGCAGACCAAACTTCATAGGCGTGCCGGTTATTGACGACTTTGCATCCATGCCATGAGCCAGCAATTGGAGGCCGTATCCGTCTTCGTCCGCAAACTTGACGATGCCGAACGGCACCTCGTCTGAAATCCAGATATCCATCTTGCCGCCACCAAGTCGAGCCTTGACGTGCACCGCTTGAAACGTACCGGCAGGCACTGTGACGCTTTCTGTACCGACTATCTCTGATTCATTACAGGCCTGGGCTGTTGGCGCGGACAGATTGTCTCCACCCTGGCTACTCATTGAGCCAGCCATCTCCTTCGAATATTCCATCACCAGGTCGGGCGCCAACTGCATTATCAGCCCGCTGATTCCCTGTGGGGGATACGGGTAGCCCGGTATCAGCATCTGCATAATCGTGTTACCCACGGGGTTGGCTATGTTTAATTCGAGCCAGAAGTGAGGCGTGTCGTCGACAGTTTCCTCACCAACAATAGCGTAGCGGCTATTGAGTGATTCAACGAAGGGTACGTCGTTGTGATAGTCGGCCCATTGCCCAACAGTCAGCTCTCCGACCTTTTTGCAGATTTCTGCGAGGTCCCTGGCAGCCACCGGTGGCGCGAGGGTGATTGCCAGCAGCATTGTTATTATTACTCTGTGCATCGCATTCATCCTCCCTGAATGGGTTGAACACGAAGGCAGTATATACGTCGTGCCACGCCAAGCCGAACCAAACGACCAGAAACCGGCACGACAGAGGTAACCCTTCTAAAACCGGTCGGGCCGGTACGGCGCCAATTCGTCGATCAAGTCGTCCTGCATAATCTCGTGCGAGATATAATGGCCCATGATTGCCGCCAGCGTGACACCGCTGTGCATAACGGCGATGTAGACATCGGAGTTTCCTGGAGAGGCGCCGACAATTGGCAGCCGGTCCTGTGGCATAGGTCGAAAGCCCAGCGTCAAATGATCATAGGCTGCATCGGTAGCGCCGGGCAGTTTGTCCTTGATCTTGCCGAGAATACGCTCGCCATGCATCGCCCGGATTTCCTCGGGCATTTCCTGCGGTCCCTCAAGAATTCCCTGGTGCGCCGGCAAATCCGGTGCGTAAGCCTCGTCTGTGCCGATGATCCGACCATCCCGATGCTGCTTGAAATAGATATGCGGGGATTCGATGACACGACCGACCAATGCCGTGGTCGGTTTGGTGTGGATGAGGATGCCCGGCGCATGCGTGAGCGGCGGCGTGTAGCCTGCCTGCGCTGCTAATGCCGGCGTATCCACGCCGCCGGCGATTACCAGGCGGTCCAACGAGTAATCGCCTGCCGTCGTGGATACGCCGGATAATCGATCCCCCTTGAACCGAAGGACCGTTACCTCGCAGGGATGCACGATAGTTGCCCCTCGATCTCTCGCCGCATCCAGCATTTTTCTCGTTACGTCCACAGGATCCATGTGGCCATCAAGTGGACTGAACAATGCCGCATCAAATGGGCCCAAGCGAACATTGGGGGCCAATGCGGCCAGTTCTTCAGGAGTTATCATCCTGGCGTCATATCCGGCTTGATCGAATTCTGCCGCACTCGCTTTCATTCTCTCCGCTTCTGCCAGGTTGATCGCCCAGTGAATCGCACCGCCCCAGATAATGTTCAGATTGAGCTGTCTGTCGAGTTCCTGGTAAGCGTTGATACTTTTCAATCTCAGGGCTCGATAGTGCGGGTCGCTGGTGAAGGCGTTGATCCAGGCGAATGACTTGCTGGTTGCGCCTGCTGCAGGCGCTGTCTTCTCGAACAACGTGACTTGGGCACCGGCTTTTGCGAGGTGCAGCGCAATCGATGCACCGACGATTCCACCGCCAACTACTCCAACAGAGATTTTTTGTTGCTGGCCGAACGCCAGTGTATTGACCGACGCGGCGGCGGCAAGACTGCCCATACCTTTTAAAAACGTACGACGTTCAATCGCCATGAATTTGCCCTTGTGTTTTTTGCTGTTTCGGGTCCAACTTTCAATTATATCGCGAATTCCCTTCGGTCAGCCGAATGTGACTGTGACCGGGTCTCCGGATCTCCGCTGGCCGTGTGCGCTGTGCGGCCAGTTGCTATACTTTCCATGCAACTGCAGGAGGACGGGAGAATGGCAGCGAACGCTCAGTTTTCGATTGGCGATCTCGTACATCACAAACTGTTTGATTACCGCGGCGTCATCGTCGACGTGGATCCGCGATTGATGCTTTCCGATGAGTGGTACGAGACCGTCGCGCGCTCTCGACCACCAAAGGACAAGCCCTGGTACCGTGTGCTGGTGCACGATGCAATACATGAAACCTACGTGGCCGAGCGCAACTTGGAGCCGGACACAAGTAATGCGCCGGTTCGTCATCCAATGGTCGATATCTTTTTCAGCAACTTCAGCGATGGACACTATATGGCGGCAGGACGCATGAACTAAAGATCTCAGATGGTAGATTTCAATCGAACACGGCCGTAAAAGTGTTCCTGCCCCCGATTTTTTGACTTGCCCTCCTGACAGCTTCGTTATGGCGAACGATCTTGCAGATTTTCAGGCTGAAGCGATTGCGCGTGGCTACACGCGTGACTTTGCATTTGATGCAAGGTCGGCGGCAACAGCCATTGCAAGTGAGCTTCGCGTCGTGGAATACGTGACCTTCGATAATGGCACGGATCCCGGCGATGACGTGACCATGTACCTGATTGAATCGCCAGCTGGCCCGCAAGGCTATTTAATACTCTCTGACAGCTTCCATACCGACCCGCGCAAGGCTGCTTTTATCGATGCGTTACGTCGCTAAGCGCCGTATCAACCGTTAATCCTCATGACGGCCTGGTCAACCCGGTGGACTTACCGGTAAAGTCCGCCAAACATCTCATCGCAAGACCTGTTCTGAACGGATTGCAATCTGTGAGCTATTGGGCTGCCTGACATGTCACCGCACCTACATAGAGCGAGTCACGGCCGTCCTGAGTCAGGCTCCCGGTCCGTAATAACACAGCGGTGTTGACCGAATTCAGCTGGCGAGGACGACTAAGGTCCCAACTTCCGACACCAGCTAACGAAAGGGTCCCAAAAAGGAACCCATTGAAGTGGTCCGGTTTCTTTGGACACATTTCCGCCATTGTTAAGTGGACTGGCTGCGGATCAGCGTTATCCATGGATCGAGCGCGGTCCCGCAAAGGCCAAGCGCTCGATCGGTGGGTAACCCGACGTTCGATCATACGATATTTTCCTGCGGCATCGTTACGTTGTTAGCTTCCATGTCGTTTATTTATTCATTCCCTCTCGGGTTCGGCTTCCTGTAATGCGCTGTAAGCCGTTTTCTTCACCTGCCTATACCTGGACATGCCCCGAATGGGTGCCCTGTAACTTTCATGCCGCCTTCAACTCAGATCCGAAGTACGCCGCATCCGGCGTTAGATCCGCCAACGAGCTGTGCGGACGTCGGCCATTGTAGAATTCCAGGTACTTGGTGATGTGGCACCGTGCAGCGCCCATGTTCTCATAGGCGCGTAAATACACCTCTTCGTATTTGATCGTCCGCCAGAAGCGTTCGATGAAGATATTGTCCCGCCATGCCCCCTTGCCATCCATGCTGAGTTTCACGCCACGCGTAAGCACCGCCTCGACAAAATCCTCGCTCGTGAACTGCGATCCCTGGTCCGTATTGACGATCTCGGGGACACCGTAGCGATCAAAAGCGCTCTCCAATGCCGCCACACAGAAATCGGCCGTCAAGGTGTTGGATAACTGCCAGGCCAGCACCTTGCGGGTGGCCCAGTCCAACACCGCCACCAGATATACAAAGCCCCGCCTCATGGGCAGATACGTGATGTCGAGCGCCCACACCTGGTTCGGCCGGTCAATGATCTTGTCCCTCAACAGGTACGGATAAACTCGATGTCCCGGGTGTGGCTGGGAAGTCCGAGGACGTCGGTAGATGGCTTCCACCCCCATCCGTCGCATCAGCGTGCGTACGTGACTGCGGCCGACCACAAATCCGTCTGCACGCAGCAGTTTCTTGAGCATCCGACTACCGGCAAAGGGGTGTTCCAGATGCAGCTCGTCTATGCGTCGCATTAAGGCAAGATCCGACTCCGAGACTGCTACCGGTAGGTAGTACACGCTCGATCGCGATAGATCCAACAACTGTGCCTGGCGAGTAACCGATAAAACATCCTCTCGATCAATCATCGTTTGGCGCTCGCATCGTGGCTTCGACCGAGCGCGCCCGCCAAAAAATCATTCTCCATCGTCAACTGACCAATCTTCGCCTGCAAGTCCTTCACACTCGGTCCTGATTCCAATTCACGGCGCTCTGCCTTGCTCAGAAATACTTCCTCTGCACTCTTCAGTAGTTGGGTTTTCCAGTCCGTAATCTGATTGGCGTGTACGTCGAACTGCTCCGATAGCTCTACCAGAGTCTTTTCACCCTTTAGCGCGGCCAGCGCTACACGCGACTTGAACTTGGCGCTGTGGTTTCGTCGTGGTCTTCTCATGTCTGCTCCTCAAGGCTTTCGCCTATTCTTGAGCAGCCAGTCCACTTATGCGAGTGTCCAGTTTTCTCAGACCACCTCTGTTCTAGGGGTGGTTTTCCTATATGTAAAACATCCATTGGACGTTATCGTAAGTCGTACAGCATGTGCAGATGCCTACCGTAAGTGACTTGGCAGATATTTATGAATAGTACGAGCCTGCCGGGGGTGAACAATGTTGTCATGTCCGCTTTTGGCCGAAAGCGGACCTTAATTTTGGTGATTTTGGGTACATAAAAGCGTCCGCTTTAGAGAAAAGCGGACATTAGACTAATATAGGACAAAAGGGCCGCTAACGATCCTTTCCGGTCAGTCGCTCGACACAGAGAAAAATTTTGGGGAGCATCAGATGATTACTGATCTTCAGGACAGAGCTCGCAGCATGCTTGCCATGATGTCACTGTCCGTCGTTTTGCTGGCTGCCTGCCAGTCGAATGAAGAACCGATGGACATTGCGGAGTTGACCGAGTTTGCGACCCGCTATGCGGAAGCTTGGAGTAGTCAGAATCCAGCAGCTCTGGCGTCGTTCTATACCGACAACGGATCGCTGACCGTCAACAATGGCGAACCATCCGTTGGTCGTGACGCGGTCGAGCAAACGGCCCGAGAATACATGACTGCATTTCCTGACATGGTCGTCAGATTGGCGGAGGTCTTGCAAGAAGGCGATCACGTGAATTTTCACTGGCACTGGACCGGAACGAACACTGGCCCCGGCGGTACGGGCAACGCAGTAGACCTGAAAGGGTATGAGCAGTGGACCATCGGCGATGGCGGCCTGATACTGGAATCGCTCGGGCACTTTGATGAAGTCGAGTATCAGCGGCAATTGAACGTCGGTAGCGAATAAGACGGACCCAAGTCCTACGCAACTGATGACCGCTCCTGGCCGAAAGCGGACCTCAAATTTTGTGGATTTCGGGGTATCTGATGTCCGCTTTGCCCCCGAAAGCGGTCATTAAGCTAATATCTGCCTTTATGACCGCTAATGACCCAATATAGTCATTCCGTCTCGTTTTCTGGATAGTGATCGAAGCTGGCAGGTATCTGTCAGTGAAGGCGGGACATGCACCTGCAGATCACGAATAAACCGACCCTGGCATTAGAAGCCTTCCGCTTTAGCTTCGGCTCCGCAGGCGCGCTTGAACTCC
>Ga0209988_10000178_pt1 | contig 35911 bp, 29 predicted proteins | sample N075metaG_FD_183115 | JGI IMG/M metagenome (GOLD analysis project Ga0209988, IMG submission 183115) | Deep subsurface microbial communities from Kermadec Trench to uncover new lineages of life (NeLLi) - N075 metaG (SPAdes) (version 2) | ecosystem: Environmental > Aquatic > Marine > Ocean trench... | reverse complement strand
TCAGCCGGTAACTCACGCTTGCTTCTCCGAAGCCTTCCCTCTGGGCGTGTTGCGCCATCTTTTTTTGAGCCTCCTGGGAAGAAAGTCCGGAAAAAGGCCCGCTGTTGACCAGCACACCATATTCGACGAAGGCGTGATCCAGATCAGAGTTGAGGGAGTGGTCTTCCGACTGAATGACAAGACGGATATCGAGATCGTACTTTTCGGCAAAGGCAAAATCGCGTTGGTCATGAGCCGGAACAGCCATAATGGCTCCCGTTCCATACTCCATCAGAACAAAGTTGGCGATCCAGAGAGGGATTCGTTCCTGGGTAAAGGGATTGATGGCGTAGCGTCCGGTGAATACTCCTTTTTTCTCTGTTTCTTCAGCAGTACGTACGTCCCTGCCCTGCCGGCGGATCTCTTCCACAAACCGCGACAACTCCTCGCCGTGTTCAGGATCATCCATCCAACCTTTGACCCATTCGTGCTCAGGGGCCAGAACCACAAAGGTGGCGCCATAGATGGTGTCCAGACGGGTGGTAAAGATGTCGAGCCCCAGGCCGGGATCATCCGCCAGCGGAAAGGTCACTCGAGCCCCCACAGACTTGCCAATCCAGTTGCGCTGCATGCTTTTGACCTTCTCGGGCCAACCCTCCAACTGATCCAAGTCCTGGAGCAGTTGCTCGTTGTACTGGGTAATCCGAAAGCACCACTGATCGAGCTCCTTCTCCACAACGACGCTCTTGTCCCTCCAGCAGAGGCCGTTTTCCACCTGCTCGTTGGCGAGGACCGTCTGACACTGCTCGCACCAATTCACAGTCCCTTTCCGCCGGTAGGCCAAACCCTGTTTGAACATCTGGAGGAAAAACCACTGATTCCATCGATAATATTCGGGCAGGCAGGTCGTGATCTCCCGATTCCAGTCGTAGCTCCACCCCATCCGCAAGCATTGCTTTTTCATGATCTCAATGTTGTCCAGAGTCCAGCGCTCGGGTGGAATATTGTGTTGGATGGCAGCGTTTTCGGCGGGCAATCCGAAGGCATCCCATCCGATGGGATGCAACACGTTGAACCCCTGCATTCGCTTGAAGCGGGCGATGGAATCTCCCAGCGTATAGTTGCGAACGTGGCCTATATGAAGGGCTCCCGAAGGATAAAGGAACATTTCCAAAACATAGTACTTGGGACGGTCGGACTCCTCCTGAACCTCGAACTCCCGGGCCTGTGCCCAGCGTTCCTGCCACTTCCTCTCAATTGCAGCATAATCGTAGCTTTCGTTCATGGTTGAAGGTTCCAAGTTACAGGTTCCAGCTTCCAAGTTCCAGGTTTCCTGTCAGGTTTGGAATGTGAAGTTTGGATTTTGTTTGGGATTTGGAATTTGGGATTTGGAATTTCCGCTGACCGCGGTCAGCGGTCTGCCGTCAGCCTTTCTTGGACAATACAATCCCCTTTTGGGCCTGGTACTTCCCTTTCCGATCTCCATAGGAGGTCTGACAAACTTCACTGGCCTCCAGAAAAATAAGCTGCGCAATTCCCTCTCCGGAATAAATCTTCACAGGAGCTGGCCCGGTGTTGGCGATCGATAAAGTGGCATGCCCTTCCCATTCCGGCTCGAAGGGAGTCACATTCACCAGGATCCCACACCTCGCATAGCTGGACTTTCCGGTACAGAGGGTCAAAATATCTCGAGGAATTCTAAAGTATTCGACTGACTGAGCGAGCACAAACGAACCGGGGGGAACAATGCAATGATCCCCTTCAAAATCATCAAAGAACTTAGCACTGACCTCTTTGGGATCCAGTGGGTTGGATGAAGTTTTCGAGCAAATCTTGTAAGTTCGATCTACTCGAAAGTCATACCCATAAGAGGAGATTCCGTAGGAGATTGCTCCCTTTTGAGCCAGGGATTCCTGAAAGGGTTCGATCATGCGCTGCTCCCTGGCCATACGAGCAATCCAATGATCGGGCTTGATACCCATGGCGTGTTTCCCGCCTCCAATAAAATGGGCAGTCTATCCGAGTGCAGGCCCAAAGTCCAAAGTTGGTTGACAGGGCTATGGATGGCAAGTATAGTCAAATTAATCATTTAAAGAGGAATGAAGAAGCTGTGATCAAACAGGATATTGTCGGTCGTGTCGCAAGCAGCATTGGCATCACCAAAGTCAAAGCTGAAGTCGCTGTGGACTCTTTTTTCACTGCTCTCAAACAGGCCATGAAGAGAGGCGAGCGCATTGAGCTTAGAGGTTTCGGCGTCTTTCTTGTGAAGCCTCGTAAGAGTGGTATCGGCAGAAACCCAAGGACAGGGGCCGAAGTCCCTATTCCTCCTGGAAAGACCGTCCGGTTTAAACCAGGTAAGGAAATTCGATTCAGCCAATAGCCGATTTTGAGCTGGGATTCCTCTCCCCCATTTGAGACACCTGCGCAGCCCCCTGACCTCACGGTCCAACCTTCTCCCCAGGTCAAGAAAAGGAAGATTGCTCTTCACATCCTATTGTTGCTGGGTACGGTCGTCACCACCACAGGGGCGGGCTTCTTCTGGCATGTCGGCTTCGTCAGCCAAAGCTCAGGTGAAGCCATGGGACGGCTTTCCGGAATCTTGAACCACCCCCTGGATCTTCTCAACGGACTTCCCTTTGCCTTTACCATTCTGTTGATCCTGCTGGCTCATGAAATGGGGCACTATCTAACCTGTCGCTATTACGGGATTGACGCCACCCTTCCTTATTTGATCCCTGCCCCTCCTCCGTTCAATCCCTTCGGTACCTTTGGTGCAGTGATTAAGATTCGATCCCGCTTCCCAGACCGACGCCAGCTTTTCGACGTGGGAATCGCCGGCCCTCTGGCAGGCTTTATCTTTATCATCCCATCCCTCATTGTCGGACTACAGCTGTCGACACCCTTCTTCCCGGCGGATCCTTCCCAAGGTACGTTGGAATTTGGTGAGCCCTTAATCTTTCGTCTGGCTGCGATGGCTTTCTTTCCGGGTGAAGCAGGCGTCCCCATCAGCTTGCATCCCATCGGATGGGCCGCCTGGTTCGGTATGCTGGCCACCAGCATTAACCTTCTACCCATAGGACAGTTGGACGGAGGCCACATCGTGTACGGACTTTTCGGGGCGCGGATTCACCGAATCATCTCCTTCGTGGCCTTCGGCGCGCTGGTCGGAATCAGCTTCTATTCCTGGCCCATGTTAGGATATTTACTCTTCGCCCTGATTCTCGTTTTTATAGGATTCCGTCATCCCAGGCCTGCCACAGAGTTTCCCCGCTTAGGTCGAGGGAGGTTCCTGATTGCCTTGATCGCTCTGATCATCTTCGTTTTGACTTTCATGCCCGTCCCGGTCCGTCTCATTCAACACCTGGCTCAGCTATGACCGTCACGAAATACTCCGATCAAGAAAAAGAGGAGATCATCCGAGATTACTTCGGCCCACCGGGTACCGAGGAAAATCCACGCTGTCCGACCTGTGGAGAAGTTCTTCGACTGGACGGTCTGCATGACTCCGGCAGCGGCCAATTCCGACTTGAGGTCAGCTGCCCCGACTGTAAGGCCAGCTTCAACTGGCAACAGAACTACCTGCAACAGCCTTGGCAGGACCTCCACCTCCAGTATTTTGTCGAGCGTTACACGATCCATGAGCCCATCCGGTGTCCCCTGGACGACTGTTACATCATCTATACAGAATTTACCAACCGGATCGTTGAGTTCAGGTGCCCCTACTGCAACCACCGAGGCAAGGCTCAGATAGAAAATAGCAAATAGAATTCGTTTTGAGTTTGGAATCACGAACAAATCCCAAATCCTAAATTCCAAATCCCCAAACAAACTCAGTATAAAACAGTCCGTGAAACTACACTCTCAGAGGTTTTGAACTTGGAATTTTGAATTTGTTTGGAATTTGGGATTTGGAATTTTGAATTTCCATAGACCGCTGACCGCGGTCAGCGGTCTATGGTGTCGTTTTGTCGAAAATAGCGAAGTACTCCCGGGTCCCCTCATCCTGGGGAACTGGAGTGATATAGGTCACCGCCACCAGGACGACCACACCCACCACGATCGCCGGTAAGCCCGACAGGAAACCGAACCTCCAGCTGGCGGGGAGAAGACCCATCTCGAAACTCCACAGGCAGACCTGTGAGGCCACGATCGACCAGAGGGCGGCCTGAGAGGTGCAGCGCTTCCAATAGAGTGCGGCCAGGACAGGCGCCAACATGCAGGCAAAGCCACTCAAGGCAAATTCGATGATCTTGATAATCCCTATCGGATTGAGGAAACCCAACACCAAAGCAAGGAGGGTCAAGACCAGGACCAGGACTCGGCTGATACGCACCATGGTTGCATCAGAGGCATCCTTGAGGCGAGAGCGGGAGAGGAAATCACGTGCGATCATGGTGGTAACACTCAGCAACTGCGAGTCCATGGTCGACATCATGGCGGCAAAGGCTGCCGCACCCAGGAGCCCCATCATCCAGATGGGAGTGAATTGGATGAGAAGCAGCGGTAATATGGCATCCGATTCGGCACCCTCCAGGCCGGGAATAGCGGTTCGCCCCCACATCCCCACCGTAGCCATCAAGAACATCATCAAAAAAGCAGGTACAGGATAAATACACATCGTCTGCTTCAGGGTCTTGGGATCTTTTCCCGTGAGCAGTCTCATGAACAACTGGGGAAAAACGATGGGGGACAGAGCGACGATGACCCCATAGCTGAAGAACTGCTGCCAGGGCATGCGGCTCCGGGATAGGAGTTCCGGATAATCCTCCATAACACGCCGGGTGGCCTCAGCGGGTCCCCCCAGCGCCGCAGCAATGACAACAAAAATGGCCACAGCTCCAACCAGAAAAATGCCCGTCTGAAAGGTGTTGACCCAGGCCGCACCGCGCATTCCACCCAACAAAAGATAGACCAGTACGGCCGATGCTACAATCACCATGCCCACATTGAGGGTCACAAACCCTTCGGTCAATGCCTCCAGCGTGCGGCCGGCTCCCAGAAGACCCGTCATCAGATAAGGCACCGTGTAGAAGATCAACATCAGGCTGATCACCACGGCCAGAGTCGGGGACTTCCACCGTCCACCCACCACCTCAGCCACCGTCATATAGCCAAATTTTTGACCCAGGACCCAGGAGCGGCTCCCCACCGTATAGAAGAGTAAGGGTGTAGCCCAGGCCCAGCTGGAGGCAAAGTAAGGCCACATCACCCAGCCCACGTGATAAGCGCCCCCAGGGACACCGGCCAGTGTCACCGCTGAAATATTGGCACCGAAGACCGCGGAGAAAAGGATTATGGTCTTGAAGTCGCGGCTGCCCATATGGAAATCTTCCATGGTGCCTCGACTGAAGCGAGAACTATAGATTCCGATGCCCACAATGATCAGCATGTAGAGAGCTAAACTGCTTAGAACCGCAATCACCTGTGTGCTCATTGCTTTCCCCTACTGTTCGTCCACCCAAATGTATTTAACGGTATAGAGTACCAAGGCGAAACCGACCACCCAGATGCCAAACTGATACAGCATGGGCACACTGATCCAGCCGAACAGGATCAGCGGCATTTCCTCCCCCCACCACCAGAAATCCACCCGGATGATCATCAGGATGACCGCCAGCAAATACACCAGCCGCTCCCTGTTCCGGCGTTTCCGCAAATCAATGCTCATGATTTCTACTCCCCCTTGCTGTACCCGTTCGATTCAATCACCACAAAATACACCACGACGGGGACAGATCGCCAGTCCAGATTTCGGATTATGGAGATCCGTGCGATCCACCCTGCTAGAGCACAGCCTTGCTACTCGTTGCTTTAAGGTAGATAAAATACCCTTAGGAGCCTGTCCAAGTAATAGGTAGGGTCGAATTACAGGCGTTGGCCGCCACATGAAGAACCAGCGGATCGGGGACCTACCGAGTCATACCGGCAAGAAAAAGAATCAGTAAAGTCACGGTAATCAGGATGACAAGATACATCAACTGTCGAAACCTGGCCTTCTCCTCGAATTGGGCATGACCTTCTTCCCGGTCCTCATCTTCCAGCTTCAATTTGAGCTCTTCGGGGTCCATCGTTCCTTCCGGCACTCCCAGCTCACCCGAAATGGGCTGCAAATCAATGAAACGAGGAAGAAACCAGAAGAAAATCGCCACTCCAATGAGAAAAAGAACAATCCAGAGATTGCTTTCGGAAAAAGAAAGGATCACCAAAAGGGCCAGGGTGACAACAACCAGGAGGAGGAATCGAAAGTAGACCCAGGGCACGGTTGGCCTAAAAATAGCCCCGCAACGCGGGCAACTGAGTCGCCCTGGGGTGAGCAGAGGATCCGTCCACAGACGAGTTTTACAAACCGGACAGCGCTGGGACATCAGTTGCGATGATAATAGTACTCCTCCACTGCAGGCAGATCCATGACCGAGGCTGCGACCACGGAAGCAACCCTCTTACGTAGAGCAATCACGCTTCCCCCTCCATCCGAATGCACCCGGTTGGTGAAAAGGATGACAAAAACCTCGCTGAAAGGGTCAATCCATAGCGAGGTTCCCGTATACCCGGTGTGACCAAAGGAACCCACCGGGAAGAGATCACCCCGAGGCCCACTGAAAGGGGTTCGGATATCGAATCCGAGGCCACGCCAGTCTGTGGCTCCAGCAGGTGACTGGGGTATGGTCATTTGCAGCACCGAGAGGGGTGAAAGAATTCGCACCCCGTTATAGCGGCCGCCATCGAGAATCATCTGAGCATAGATCGCCGTATCCTCTACGGTGGAAAACACTCCGGCATGTCCCGCAACTCCCCCCATTCGAGCCGTGGTTTGGTCGTGGACAACCCCTCGCAGCATTCGACCGTCTCGGTAATCGGTGGGCGCAATCTGATCGTGAATCTGCGGCGGTGGGAGAAAGCGGGTTTTCGTCATTTCCAGGGGCAAAAAAATCCGCTGGGCCGCAAACTCATCCAGATACTGACCGCTGACTTCCCGTACCATCTCGGCCAGAACAATGTAGTTGATATCACTGTAGATGAATCGCTCCCCAGGCGGGGCGATCGGCTTTTCCTGAAAGGCCAGCTCTATCGCCGTCTCATAACCTTCCCAGGGTTGGTCCAGGTCCAGATCAGGGCGCAGACCTGAATAGTGAGTCAGCAACTGTACGACGGTAATGGAACCTTTGCCATGCTGTGCAAAGCTGGGTAGATATTTAGAAACGGGATCGGTTAGAGAGACCTTGCCTTCCTCTACCAAGATCATAATCGAGGGGGTCGTGGCAATCACCTTAGTCAAAGATGCCACGTCAAAGAGGGTATCCAGGGTCATCGCCTCCTGGCGAGGAACCAGGGCTCGGTGACCCAGGGCCTTCCGATACACGATCCTGCCTTGACGTGCCACCAACACCACAGCCCCGGGAATCTCTTCCTGTGCAATGGAGGCCTCAATCACTTCATCCAATCGAGCCAGACGCTCACTGGACATCCCCACATCCTCAGGCTTGCCTGAGGATAGGACCTGGGCCTGGATGGGGTTGAGCAACAGGAGGAAAATCAGTCCTCTCAAAAACATCCCTTCAATTGTATGCCAAAGGAGATTTCTTCGGGAAGAAATGTGCGCTACACTGGCGCGTTGGGCCAGACACCATGGATTCTCAAGAGCAAAGCCTCATTCAGTCCTTTATGCGTCGAAGTCGGGAGCTCATCGACTTAAAGAGCGTCCTTGAGATCCTCACCTGGGACCAGGAAACCATGATGCCTGCGCGGGCCGGTCCCTTTCGAGCACGACAGTTCTCTGCCCTAAGTGCTCTGTATCACCAAAAGCTCACCTCTCCCGACCTGGGTGAAACCCTGGAACGCCTGAGTACGGAAGAGTTAGGGTTGTGGCCGCAAGCCGCCGTCAGAGAAATGCGGAGAGAGCACGAGAAGGCTGTCAAGCTTCCCGAGGAACTGGTTCGAGAACTGGCGGAAACCACTTCCCTGGCTTACGGTGCCTGGGTAGAAGCCCGTCAAAAATCCGACTTTGCCTCTTTTTCTCCCTGGCTGGAAAAGGTTCTGAAGCTCAAACAAGAGGAGGCCCGTTGTCTGCAGTTCTCCGACTCTCTCTACGAGGCCTTGCTGGATCATTATGAGCCGGGGATGACGGTCGGCAGGCTGGATGAACTCTTCGCCGTGATCAGGCCCAATCTCACCTCGCTGCTTCATCAGATTCTGTCCGCGAGCAAGCAGCCCGATCGGGATCTCCTCAAGGGCAAGTTCCCTGTTGCACAACAGGAAGCCTTTGGACGCGACGTGCTCACTGCGATGGGCTTTCAATGGGATGCCGGAAGATTGGATCGATCGCCCCACCCTTTCTGTTCAGGACTCTCTCCGTTGGATGTGAGAATTACCACTCGCTACTCGGAGGAAGACTTCTGCTCCTCGCTTTTCGGCATGATCCATGAAGGGGGACATGCACTCTACGAACAAGGGCTGGACCCGGAACATTATGGTTCCCTTGCCTGCGATGGAATCTCCCTGGGAATCCACGAGTCCCAATCGCGTCTATGGGAAAACCAGATAGCACGAAGCCGGGCTTTTTGGGACCATTGGTTTCCTCGCCTCCTGCAGACTTTTCCAGGCCAACTGGATCATGTCTCCCTTGAGGACTTTGTCCATGCCATCAATCGGGTAGAGGCATCCCTGATCCGCGTTGAGGCGGATGAGGTTTCCTACGGTCTGCATGTCATCCTGCGCTACGAATTAGAAAAACAAATGGTCGAAGGGGATCTGAAAGTCCAGGACTTGGAGGAAGCCTGGAATACCAGCATGAAAGAGTATCTTGAGGTCGTACCGTCGAACTCGGCTGAGGGTGTCCTTCAGGACGTCCACTGGTCTATGGGCGGATTCGGATACTTCCCCACCTATCTGCTGGGGAATCTCTATGGGGCTCAAATATTTCATCAAGTCGGGGAAGAGCTTCCGGACCTGGAGGAAAGCATCGCTGCGGGAAACCTCATTCCCTTGCGCGAATGGTTGGGTCAACAAATTCATGGTAAGGGAAAAACGGTCGGCGCTGAGGAACTAATTGAGCAAATCAGCGGTAAACCCCTAAATTCAGACTATTTTCTGGATTATCTGAAAAACAAGTTTACTCCGCTTTATGGACTTAGCTAATCAGGGAAAGTCTTTCTTCATCCTTGTTGCCGTTCTCTTTCTCTCTCTTACTCTGTCTTGCTCTCCTTCTCTCTCTCCCTCACTTCAGCCCGTTGGCCCGGTTCGAGTGGGGACCGATCGTCTCTTTGAAGAACCTTATTGGAATTGGATCCAGGGAAAGCGCGTCGGATTGATCACCAATCCTACCGGCGTTGATTCCAGACTCGAAGCCACCATGGATCTGTTGGCTAAACATCCGGACGTCCAGCTGGTCGCGCTTTTCGCTCCCGAACATGGGCTGCTGGCACAGGCACAGGCAGAGGAAGCCATAGCCACCTACGGGAATGTGTACAGCCTCTACGGGGAAACCCAGGCCCCCACCGCTGAGATGTTACAGGACGTTGAGGTTCTCCTGTACGACATCCAGGATGTGGGAGTCCGCTTCTATACCTACATCTCCACCATGTTCCTGAGCATGAAGGCGGCTACTGAACAGGGCATTCCCTTTATCGTGCTGGATCGTCCCAACCCCATTGACGGCTCCCGCGTTGAGGGTCCGGTATTGCAGCCCGGTTATGAGTCCTTTGTGGGCATCTATGCGCTCCCCATTCGCTACGGAATGACGGCTGGAGAGCTGGCCCGGTTGCTCAATCAAGAAACCAATCTGGGATGCGATCTCAAAGTGGTGCCTCTTGAAGGCTGGCAACGCCAACAATGGTACGATCAGACGGGCCTGAAGTGGATCTCCCCCTCACCCAACATGTCCACCGTGAACACGGCAACCGTCTATCCCGGCCTTTGTTTGATCGAAGGAACCAATCTCTCGGAAGGACGCGGGACCACCCGACCCTTTGAGTACATTGGAGCTCCCTGGCTAAAGAGCCGAGAGTTGGTGGACAGATTAAATCGGCTCCAGCTTCCCGGTGTGCACTTTCGCCAACAGGCTTTTACGCCGACATTTTCCAAATATCAGGATGAACCGTCTCAGGGTATTCAGATTCATGTCCTGGACCGTCACTCATTGGATCCCCTTCGCATCCTGCTCCACCTCCTGGCGGAGGTGCTCAAACTCCACCCCGAACAACTCGAGTTCAACAGCGCCTTCTTCGACCGTCTGATGGGAAACAGTTCCGTTCGTGAAGCCTTGATCCAGGGAAAGCCGGTTGAGGAAATCGTGGATCAGTGGCAACCGGCCCTCCAGGATTTCAAACGGACTCGAGAGAAGTATCTGCTCTATCCCTAGCCCGGACTATGCATAAGTTCTCTACTGCAGCGACGAAATCATCCGGCGTGCGCTGCGCACCGCCTGCGTTGCACTCGGTCGGCCTCCTCAACGTACTACAGTGAGTACGTTTGCGGTGGCCTCCGACCCGCAAGCGGGTGCCCCCGCTCTTGTCAGGTCGGCGCTTTCGTCACTTCGTGACGAGAACCTATGCATAATCCGGGCTGGCTCGTCACGGCGTGCTTTCGTGCGGTCGTGCTGTTGTGCTGTGGTAGAGAACTTATACACAATCCGGGCTAGAATAGGGTCATGATTCCCTTGGCAGGCTTGTTGCTTTTCACTGCTCTGCTGCAAAATACTCCGGCGACCGATCCCGATGCCCTGGAGTGGTTCCGCAAAGGGGAAGAGCTGATCGGTACCCCTGAGGAAAACTCCCCGCAGCAGACGGAATACTTCAAGAAGGCGGTCGAATTGGCTCCTGATTTTTCTGCCGCCCGTTACAATCTGGCCCTCGTCTACCTCAAACAGGAACAACCCCAGCTGGCCCTGGATCAGCTGGATGCCTTGATCCTTCTGGAACCTGAGGGAACCAGCGGTTATCTCCTTCGTGCTCGTGTCAGACTCGAGGTAGAGGACCTGGTTCATGCAGCCGAGGATCTCGAACAGGCCCTTGAGCTGGATCCACAGAATTACGACACCTGGCAATTGATGGGTCGGATTCGCTATCAACAAAGGGACTATGAACAGGCCGCTCGAGCCTTTGAGAAGGTTTTGGAGTTGAGACCCAATCCCGTGGGAGCCTATTTTGATCTGGCTTTGTCTCAGCAATCCCTGGGTCACAGGGACGAGGCGATCAAGAACTATCGAAGGTTTCTCATAGATGTTCCCGATGACTTTCAGGCCAATTATTTTCTGGGAATACTGCATCGGCAGGCCGGTCAGGACGATCTGGCCCTCGAGCAATTTCTGAAAGCCGAGTCCATAGAACCCACCCACCAGGAACTGGCCCAGGAACTGGGTTATCTTCTTCTCGATCGAAACGACCTCGAGGGGGCCCAGGAGAGATTACTGCGTTCAAACTTGGATTTGACCATCAACCTGGCCAACCTGGGAATCATCGCCAAACGACGGGGAGAGCACATCCAGGCAGAAGACTACTTTCACAGAGCCCTTCAGCAAGAACCGGAAAACGCTCTGCTCTGGGCCCAACTGGGTGATGTCCTGGTCCAAACAGAGAGTGGACTGGAAGCCATTGAGGCTTACGAAAGGGCTCTTCACTATAATCCCGAAGACCTGGACACCCTCTACAATCTGGGGACTCTCTATGTCAATGAGGAGCGCTCTGAAGAAGCGATCGATTTGCTCAGAAAAGCCCTGTCAATCGATCCCCAGCACGGTGCCGCTCACTATAATCTGGCCCTGGTGCTGGATGAAAGAAAAGACTTCGATGAGGCCCGGATCCACTACTTGAAGGCGATTGAATACGGTTCGGACAGTGCCTGGGGTCGCTTGCGGCTTGCTTTTTTGTGGGCCCGTCAGAACGAACCGACTGAGGCCTTGCAACATCTGGAACTGGCTTTCGAGAGGGAACCTCAAAGGTACGTCCACCTGGTTCTGGATGAACTCCTTAAGATAAACTCCGATCTGGACAGCCTGCGCTACAGCCGGGAGTTCAACGATCTACTGGCAAGGTATCGCCCAGGATTGGAAAACTGATGCCCCGAGCCCACGACAGCACGACCGCACGAAAGCACGGGCGCGAAGCGCCACAGCACGAGCGCACAACAGCACCACCGCACAACAGCACGCCGTGACTTGGTCACGGCTACGAGGACAGGACTTTGTCCAGTTCCTCGATATCTTCAAAACGGGTCATCTCTCTGAATTCTTTATAGCGCAACTCGATTTCCGTGTAGGTCAGTTCCCGAAGTCGATCGAGAGAAAATTTTTCCACGCAGAAGCTGGCCATAACCGACCCAAAGATGGCGGCCTGGCGGATGGCCTGGGTATCCAGACGATCGACACCAGCCAGGTAGCCCAGGAATCCTCCGGCGAAACTGTCTCCCGCCCCAGTGGGGTCAAAGACATCTTCAAGGGGATAGGCGGGCGCACCGAAGATGGAAAGGTCACCCTCGGAGACCGGCCCAGCCAGAGCACTCCCCTTACCCAAGCTCTGTTCCCCTTGGACTTGAAACATCAAAACCCCGTATTCACCCCGCTTGATCACCAAGATTCGAGGGCCCCAGCCCAAGATCTTACGGGCCACCCGAATCATGTTCACCTCATTGGCCAGTTGCCGAGCTTCGGCGTCATTGATGATCAGAATACCCACCTGCTTCAGAGTCTTGACCAGGGACTGGAAGCGGCCCTCGATCCAGTAGTTCATGGTGTCACAAGCCACCAGTCGAGGGTTTTTCACCTGGGAAAGGACCTCCCTTTGAAGAGCTGGATCGATGTTCCCCAGAAAAACATACTCCGAATCGCGATACTTCCTGGGAATCTTGGGACGAAAGTTGGAAAGAACATTGAGTTCAGTTTCCAGCGTGTGGGCCTCGTTCAAGTCGTAGCTATACTCACCTTTCCAGCGAAAAGTTCGCCCCTCCATATATTCCAGGCCCTGCAAATCGACATTTCTCGACTCCAGAAATTCGACGTCCTCGCGACGAAAGTCTTCACCTACACAGGCCACCAGATTCACCCGGGAGAAGAAGCTGGCCACCACACTAAAGAAGGTCGCCGAGCCCCCCAGGACTTCTTCCGCTTTCCCAAAGGGAGTCTTGACCGAATCGTATGCTACCGATCCCACCACAAGTATTGACGGCATTTTGATCTCCTCTTTACAGGTATTTCCCGATAACGACTTTGAGCTTTTCCTTGGTGGTTTCAGGAATCACATCCGGCTGGGTGATGATGGCATCCTGCAAGGCATGCTGGCAGGGACAATCAAACTCATCGGGCAGGATCTTGAGAACTTCCTTGATCAAGTTTTGAGCATTCCCACTGTTCTTCTCCAGATAACTGAGCAGAATCTCAACAGTTACCGGTTCCTCTTCTTCATGCCAACAATCATAGTCGGTGACCATGGCAATAGTGACGTAGCAGATTTCCGCCTCTCGAGCCAATTTGGCTTCCTGCAAATTGGTCATCCCGATCAGATCCATCCCCCAACTCCGGTAAAGTTCCGACTCGGCACGGGTTGAAAAGGCGGGTCCCTCGATACAAACGTAAGATCCACCTCGCTTGATCGGAAAATTGATCTTTCCGGCCGCGACTTCCACCTGCTGGGCCAACTGAGAACAGATGGGATCAGCAAAGCTGATGTGGGCAACGATGCCTTCCCCAAAGAAAGTCGAGACGCGCTGACGGGTGCGGTCCACAAACTGGTCGGGAAGGACAAAGTCCATGGGCTTATGTTCCAGCTTCAGGGAACCCACTGCACTGGCCGAAAGAAGCCGCTTCACCCCAAGCAATTTGAACCCATAGATGTTGGCCCGAAAGTTCAGTTCGGTGGGTAAAATCCGATGTCCTCTCCCATGACGAGCCAGAAAAGCCACCCGCTTTCCTTCCAACCGGCCCAGAATATAGGCATCACTGGGACTACCGAAAGGGGTTTCGATCTGTCTCTCCCTCTTCTCTTCCAATCCGGGGATGTCATAAAGCCCGCTCCCGCCGATTATGCCAATCTCTGCTTGACTCATCTCAACCTTGTGACTCCCCCCAGGGTTCGCAGGCTAGTGCATACTTCCCATTTTCCTGGGACAGTCTGCCCAGGGGAAACTCCGGGTCGTGCTCAAAGAAAAGGAGCCACTCTTCGTCTACGGCCTGGGCGTAAATCCGCTTCCGAACTTCCAGAGTCGTTAAGGGAAAAAGGTCATAGCCCATGATCCAGGGTAGGGAAATGTGGGCCGAGGTGGGGCACAGATCGGCTATGTAAAACAGGATTTTACCTTCTGAGGAGATTTTCACCGACTGGTGACCCGCCGTATGACCGGGGGTTGAAACCAGAGCAACGCCGGGCACGATCTCCTGGTCTTCATCCATAATCTGGAGCAATCCTCTCTCCTCCAAGGGTTTCCAGTTATGGGGAAAATAAGTCGCCACCGTTCGTTCGTTGGGGTGGTTGGCGTCCTCATATTCCTGACGAGAAACCAGGTAGGTGGCATTGGGGAAGTTGGGAACCTGTTCCTCTCCCTCGCTACGGGTGTTTCCTCCACAGTGATCAAAGTGGTAGTGGGTATTGATCACGAAATCGACCTTCTCAGGGGGAACATCAACTTTCTGCAATTCCCGAAGGATGTCCGTTTCGTGCTCGATCCGATAAACCTCAAGCTCCTTCTCGCTATATTTAAATCCGCAACCGGTATCGATGAGGAGGTTCTTCTCAGCCGTCTGAATAAGCAGGCAGTTCAAACCCAGACGAATTCGATTCTTTTCATCGGGAGACGTCCTTTTCTCCCAGAGCACCTTGGGAACCACACCAAACATCGCACCTCCATCCAACCACACACTTCCATCCGAGATGAGATGCAACTCAAACTGTCCCCATTTCACGACAACCCCTCGGGTGCAGGCTGAGAGAGCTCAATCAAGACACCTCCCGTGGAGTCGGGGTGAACGAAAGCAATCAAAGAACCCTCGGCACCCTGCCTCGGCTTCTCGTCAATCAGCCTGATGCCTTTCTCTCTCAGAAAGGCCAGCTGCTCTTCCAGATTATCAACTTCAAGAGTCATGTGGTGAAGCCCTGGGCCACGTTTGTCCATAAAACGCTTGATCAGAGAGTCCTCTTGAGTCGCCTCGATCAATTCGATCGCCGAATCGCCCACTTCCAGAATGGCCACCTTCACCTTTTGATCTTCGACCACCTCGACCCTATTCAACTCGAGACCCAGACAATTGTAAAACTCACTTGCGGCGGCTATGGATTGGGTGGCGATTCCCACGTGGGCTATTCTTTTAATCATCCGTTTCCTCCTAGTGTCCCGTCCCATGAATACCATGACGTTTGTGGCGAGCGCGACGGCGTCGAGTTCGCGAAGCGACGACGACGCGATGTAGTGACATCGTGGAGGAAGAGCGACAAAGAAATCGGTGCCGTCCCGCCGCCACCCGTCGGGCTGATGGAGGTTGCGGGTGATCTCTGCGTCGCTCGTCGTCGCCGATGTCCCTGCATCGCCTCCTCCTCGCTCCTTGATCTTCCCTCCCAAGCCCCATCAGCAAACGTCATGGTATTCATGGGACGAGACACTACTGATGCAAATGCTTCAGCAAACGATCCATGATGGTATAAGGATCCAATTCCCGAGTCATCATTTTTTCTGCATACCGGTCCAGTTCTTCCTCTGGGATGCGCTCCAGAAGATCACGGGTCAGATGATCTCGCAGCTTCTCTACCAGCCGTTCCCGAAACCAAGGGACTTCCCTTCGTTTCCTACTTTGGGGCTCACTGAGCAGGGTGCGGTACATATCGATCTCTTCGACCAGCTCCAGGATGCCTTCACCTCGAGTGGCGACGGTTTTGACAATAGGCGGTTCCCAGCCATCCTCTCGAGAAGAGAGAGACAGCAGAGCCTTCAACTCCCGCTCGGTTCTGGCGACCCCATCTCGGTCCGCCTTGTTGATGACGAAGATATCTCCAATCTCCATAACGCCGGCCTTCATGGTCTGGATATCATCCCCCATCCCGGGTACCAGAACGACCAAGGTCATGTGGGCGGTCTTCACGATATCGACCTCATCCTGACCCACCCCCACAGTTTCCACGATCAGTGTTCCATAGCCGGCTGCATCCAGTACCATCAACGCCTCATCCACGGCCGCTGAAAGTCCCCCCATCTTTCCGCGTGTGGCCATGCTCCGGATAAACACTCGGGGATCGGTAAAATGCGACTGCATGCGGATGCGATCGCCCAGGATCGCACCGCCGGAAAAGGGGGAAGTCGGATCAACCAGGACGATACCCACCTTCGGCTCCGAATCCTTGAAGTGATGAGCTAACTGGTCCACCAGGGTGCTCTTCCCCGAACCTGGACTCCCGGTGACACCGATCACGAAGGCCTGGCCGGTGCGGGGAAATAAGCTCCTGAGGAGTTCGGTGACCTGGCCATCCCGCGAGTTCTCCACCTGAGTCAGGGTGCGGGCAATGGTCCGGACGTCACCCTCAAGAATTTTTTCGATTTGCTCTGAGAGCTCTTCTTTGGGAATGATCTTCTCTTTGTCTACTCGCTGTCACCCTATTTGAGCACTTCCCTGGCGATAACCATACGCTGAATTTCGCTCGTCCCTTCTCCGATGGTGCCGAGCTTGGCATCACGCCAGTACTTCTCGGGCGGGTAGTCCTTGGTATACCCATAGCCTCCGTGGATCTGAATGGCATGCTCCGCCGCCCATACGGCTACCTCGCTGGCATAAAGTTTTGCCATTGAAGAGTATTTGAACACGGATGTCTGCTGCTGCTGCTTCATCCAGGCTGCCTGATAGGTGAGCAAGCGGGCGGCCTCGATACGAGTCGCCATATCCGCCAATTTCCACTGAATGGCCTGGAAGTTGGAAATGGGCTGCCCAAACTGCTGCCGCTCCTTCGAGTACTTGATACTGCAGTCCAAAGATCCCTGGGCAATGCCCAAAGACATGGCGGCAATGCTGATGCGCCCGCCATCAACAACCTTGAGGGCATCGATGAAACCCTCTCCTTCCTCTCCCAGCAAATTCTCGTCGGGCACACAACACTCTTCCAAGGCCAGGGAAGCCGTATCACTGGAACGACATCCCAACTTGTTCTCTTTCTTTCCGGGCGTGAGACCGGGCGTTCCCTTTTCCACAATAAAACTGGAGATCCCGTGCTTCCCCTTGCTCCCGTCGGTGACCGCCAGAATGACATAAGTATCGGCGAAACTCCCGTGAGTGCAAAAACTTTTGGCTCCATTAAGAACCCAACATCCATCTTTCCTGGTGGCTCGAGTTTGGGCACTGGAGGCATCGCTGCCCGATCCCGGTTCGGTCAGGGCCCAGGCCCCGAGCGACTTACCGTTGGCCAACGGGGTCAGGTACTTCTTCTTTTGCTCCTCGCTTCCCATGAGATTGATGTGATTGGCACACAGGGAGTTATGGGCGGCTACCGAGAGGGCGATGGAACCATCCACACGAGCCAGCTCTTCAACGACGACAACGTATTCGGGGTATCCCAGACCCGCTCCCCCATACTTGGGGTCGATGACCGCCCCCATCATGCCCAGTTCGCCCAGCTTTTTGAACACATCTAGGGGAAAGTGCTGCTTCTCATCCCACTCCATGCTGTGTGGGGCAATTTCATTGAGAGCAAAGTCGCGAATCGTCTCTCGCAGAATCTCCTGCTCCGGAGTGTAGCTGAATTCCACAATTCAATTTTACATGAGTTGGTGGATTGGTGGGGAAAAAGGGCAATTCGGTGCCAGCCCCAAAATTCAGTGTGGAAATTCAGTCAGTTACGGGAGAATTCTGGGCCTGTCCCAGAATTCGTGTCGAGCACGACCGCACGACTCTAACCAAGCGCGGCGGTTAGAGTACGGCACACATAATCGACCTGTTCTTCGGTGAGATGAGGAAACATGGGAAGGGAGAGGATTGATTCGGCAACCGCTTCGGATGCAGGCAGGTCTCCCGGCCTATATCCCAAATGCTGGTAGGCTTTCTGGAGATGAAGGGAAATCGGATAGTGGAGCCCGACGCCGATTCCCTGCCTGGACAATTCTTCCCTCACTTGGTGCCTGTTGGGGACCCGAACGACAAAGAGATGATAGACATGCTTTCGCCCACCGGGCTCCACCGGCAAGACGATCCGATCGTCGTTCTGGAGCCGTTCCCGGTACCATTGGGCCACCTGTCGTCTCTTTTCATTCCACTCATCCAACCTTTTCAATTTTAAACTCAGCACGGCACACTGCAGGGAATCCAGCCTCATGTTCCATCCGTCCGCTGAAACATGAACGTATTTTTCGCTTTGGCCGTGGTCTCGCCAGAGTCGCATGTCCTGGTCCCGATTCTGCTCGTCGGTGACGACGGCACCGCCTTCTCCCAGCGCTCCCAAGTTCTTTCCCGGATAGAAACTGAAGGCGCCCGCCTGTCCGAAGGTGCCCGTCCTCTTTTCTTCTCCCTCAAGATGGTAACTGGCACCATGAGCCTGAGCGGCGTCTTCGACCACTTTGAGGCCAAACCGGTCGGCCAGGGCTAAAAGAGGTTCCATATCGGAGGGGAGGCCATAAAGATGGACGGGCAGGAGGGCAACCACGGGACGCTTCGAGTTTTTGTTCACGACACTCCCATCTTTTTCGACTCGACATTCCCCTTCCAGAAAGTCGGCCACCCGATCGGGCGACATCTGATAGGTAGCCTTGTCGATATCCACAAAGACGGGATGGGCACCGACTGCAGTAATGGCCTCAACGGTTGCTATGAAGGTATGAGGAACCGTGATGACCTCTTCTCCTCTGCCCACACCCACGGCCATCAGGGCCAATTTCAGTGCGTCCGTTCCGCTCTTGCAGGCGACTGCATAGCGGGTCCCACAGTAAGCCGCAAAATCGCGCTCAAACGTCTCGACGTGAGCCCCCCCCACGAAACAGGATTGGTCGATAATCTCCCTGATGACAGAGTCGATCTCATGGCGAATTTCTCGATGCTGCTCGGTCAGATCGACAAAAGGAACTTTCAATACTCTCTCCTTTACAACTCCGCTCTTCCAGACAAGATATCAAGAAAGAATCCAGGTCAAAGCCCCAATCTTAACGATTGACGTATTCTTCTTTACTCGACGGGCTGCTGATTGTGATAATAATGAGCTGCATCTACACACCTGTTTCTCTAAGCTGGGGACAACGGAAGGTTTATATTAGGCTCAAGAGCGAAGAAGCATAGCTGTGCGAGGGACCGGATCATGATGCAAACCCGAAGACAATTAGGCACTTTTCTATTCCTGTTGCTTTTCCTGCAGCCAATCTTGATGGGCCAGGATGATTCTCAGGACCAGCAGCACGGGAGAAAGTGGCTGAACCTCACACTCACGGAGGCACCTGTGGTCTTGGACGGAAAACTCGACGAGGAAGCCTGGAGCCAAGCCCAAGTGGTTGGAGACTTTATCCAGGAGGATCCCAACGAAGGGATGCCAGCCAGCGAGGCAACCGAAGTTCGCGCGCTTTTCGACGGAGAAAACCTTTATTTCGGGGTGCGCTGTTTGGACAGTCAGCCCCAAGGCATCCGGGCAACGGAGCTGCGACGCGATGACAGCTTTGGAAATGACGACAGCTTTGCCGTCATTCTGGACACCTTTCACGATCACCGAAACGCCTTCCTGTTTCGCATCAACCCCCGAGGCACCCAATACGATGCACTGATTACCGAGGAGGGACTAGACGTCAATGTCAGCTGGGATGAAAAGTGGGAGGCGGAAACCAGCATCGACGAGGAGGGTTGGTCTGCCGAAATCAAGATCCCCTTCAAATCCATTCGGTTCGCTTCTTCATCGGAAGGAGAGGTTTCTTTTGGGGTGGATTTCGAACGGATCATCCGGCGCAAAAACGAATTTACCTATTGGAACAACTTCAGCAGGGATTTTGATTTTCACGAGGTCTCTCAGGCAGGACACCTGACCGGCCTGACGGGAACGGAAAACAGCTTGAGGGTGCGGATCAAGCCCTTTATCACGGGGAGGATCAACACCGAAGGGGCGGCGCAGCGAAACACCGTTTTCCTGGGTGATGTGGGCCTGGAAGACGTCAAAATACCGATCACCTCGGGCTTGACTCTGGATGCCACCCTCAACACCGACTTCGCCGAAACGGAGGTCGACGACCAGATCATCAATTTTGACCGGGTGCCCATCTTTTTTCCCGAGAAGAGAGAGTTTTTTCTGGAAGGAGCCGGCATTTTCGAATTTGGCATCGTTCGAGGAGAGCGCCGACCTCAGGTCAAGCTGTACCACAGTCGCCGCATTGGCCTTTCCGATGTTGGAGAAGAGATCTCCATGTTGGGCGGAGTCAAGTTAACGGGCCGGGTCGGGCAGAAATTCACCGTAGGTTTCCTGAACGCCCAAACCGATGAGTTCGGATTTTTTAATGATCAAACCAACGACTTTGAGGTCCGGCCAGGAGATAATTTTACCGTCTTCCGCCTGAAACGGGACGTCTTTTCACGCTCTACTATGGGAGTCTTCTTCACCAACCGGCAGGCAGAAGGAGGAGATTACAACCGAGTGGTCGGAATTGATCAGAACCTGATTTTCCTCCAGCATCTGAGTCTCAATGCAATGTTTGGCAGGTCTTTCACCGATGGTGTTTCAGAAAACGAATTGATGGGGTCTTTCACACTGGGTTGGCTGGACGATCTACTGGATACCCGTTTCAACTATGTCTATCTGGATGAAAACTTCCAGTCAGACCTGGGCTTTATCGAGCGACCCGGAACCCGCAAGCTCGACTCTCGCTTTGCCATCTCCCCACGCCCCAACAGCGACATCATTCGTCAGTTCAATTTCTCCTACCATCTGGAGGATTTCAAGGTCGTAGCCACCGGGGAGCTGCAGTCACGGATTCATCATTTCGGCTTTAACACTTTCTTTCAGAACGGCAGTTCGGTTCGAATCGGACCTCATCGACCGACCGAAAATCTCACCGAGCCGCTTCGCCTCCCGGGAGGATTGATCGTCCCACCGGGACGCTACAGCTGGTGGTACGTCCCCTTCAACTATTCCTTGAATCCAGCTCGCATGGTGAGCGGTAATTTCAGTTACCGCTATGAAAAGGACTACTACGGAGAAGGTGGCCGCCGCCACCAGTGGCAGATCAACCCGGTCTTCAAGCTCAGCAGTCGCTTTTCCGCTGACATGGCCTATTCCATTAACAAGATCGGTCTGTTCGAAGGAGAACTGGTCACCTTCCACCAGGTAAACAGCAGCATCAATGTGGCATTTAGCCGTAAATGGTTGACCAGCACTACGATCCAGTACAACAGCGACCGCGATGTGATCGGGATCAACTTCCGGCTGAACTATATCTATCGGCCGGGCGATGATCTGTTTGTCGTCTACAATGATTCGCGCAACCGCACGAACTCACCCGCTGAAATGGACCGCTCATTCGTGATCAAGCTGACCCACTCCTTTGATTTTTGATGGTCGCGGCGATGATGCATAGTCCCGGCTAAGGGCCCCGTTAGGGGTGGGCGGCACCCGCCTCAGCGCCGGCCTGGGCCGTGCTGTCTGTCTGCTCCAGCTCGTCGAGAAACTTTTCCGCATCGATGGCTGCCTGACACCCTGCTCCGGCGGCGGTCACTGCCTGCTTATAAATGCGGTCATGAACATCTCCCGCCGCGAAAACTCCCTCCACATTGGTCTTGGAGCCGTCATGGATGACGATGTACCCCTGATCCAAGTCCAGTTGACTCTCGAAAATCCCGGTGTTGGGCTTGTGGCCGATGGCAATGAACACTCCCTGCAACTCCAGGGTTGTTTCCTCTCCGCTTTTCACATTCTTTAGCTTCACCGCCTCAACGCTTTTCTTTTGGGGATCCAGGATGTCGGTCAGCACCGAATCCCAGATGAACTCGATCTTCTCATGGTTGAGCGCCCGATCGGCCATGATCCTGGAAGCCCGCAGTTCGTCTCGTCGATGGACGACGGTCACTTTTTCTGCAAACTTGGTGAGAAACAGAGCCTCCTCCATGGCCGTATCTCCGCCGCCCACTACCATGATCTTCTTGTCACGAAAGAAGAATCCATCGCAGGTCGCGCAAGTCGATACACCGTACCCAATGAGTTCCTTCTCTGACGGTAGCCCCAGCAGTATGGCCGAGGCACCCGAGGCCACGATCAGGCTTTCCGTCTCATAGGTGGCCTTCTCGGTCGATATCTTAAACGGACGTTTGCTCAGATCGGCTTCCTTCGCTACTTCCATCTTGTAGTTTGCGCCAAACCGCTGGGCCTGTTTTTTCATCCGCTCCACCAGTTCAGGACCCTGGATGCCCTCGGGAAACCCCGGATAGTTTTCCACATCGGTGGTTATGGACAGCTGTCCTCCAGGTTCATGTCCTTCCAGGACCAGCGGTTCCAGATCGGCCCGAGCCGTATAAATCGCTGCACTGGAACCGGCGCAGCCAGAGCCAAAAATGATAACTTTGTATACCATAAGTTTTTTTCGTCTCACTTTCTGTAGGAAAAGAGGCAATAGGATATCAAATGTTTCACCCGGGAATAAAATGATTCGTGGGTAGAGGGGGATAAGCAAAGGCCATGGAAACCATAGAAGAGACTTTATTGGAACTGGGGAACAACCATTACCTCCAGGCCCTGGGCGTCCTGCTGGTATCCCTGATATTGGCCAAGCTCACAGACTGGATTCTCACCCGGGGACTCACTCGACTCACCCAGAAGACTCCCAGCGAGATCGACGACCAGATGCTGGCCATGATCCACAAACCGATTTACTACTCCGTTTTGGCAGCTGGTTTAGCGGTTGCGGTCACTCTGGTCGAGCTTCCGGCCCCCTTTGATTTTATCAGTTTTGGCCTGATCAAAACTCTTGTCGTCCTGATCTGGCTCATTTTAGGGATTCGCCTGATTCTTCTCATTCTGGACTGGATGACTCTGCAGCCAGAACGCTTTCACATCGTCCAGCCCGACACCAAGCCCCTTTTCGACATCTCTGCCCGGGTCATCCTGTTTGGTGGTGCCCTCTACTTCTTACTGATTGCCTGGAATGTGGATGTCACGGCCTGGCTGGCATCAGCCGGGATCATCGGCATCGCCGTGGGTTTTGCAGCCAAGGACACCCTGGCCAATCTTTTTGCGGGCATCTTTATCCTGGCCGAAGCCCCCTACAAGATCGGTGATTTCATCGTGCTGGACGGAGGCGAGCGGGGTCGTGTGACAAAAATCGGAATTCGCAGTACCCGTATTCTCACTCGTGATGACGTTGAAATCACCATACCCAACGCCACCATCGGGAACTCCAAAATAATCAACGAAAGCGGCGGTCCCTATGTGAAATATCGCAATCGCATTCCCGTGGGTGTCGCCTACGGATCCGATGTCGACCTGGTGAGAAAGATTTTGCTGGAGGTGGCCCAGGAGGCGGCCAAGGAAGGTGGTATTGCTCTTGATCCGGAACCGCGGGTTCGTTTCCGCGGATTTGGGGACTCTGCCTTGCTCTTTGAGCTTCTCTATTGGATCAAGGAACCGGTGTTGAAAGGTCGGATTCAGGACCTGCTGAACACTTTAACCTACAAGGCCCTGGCCAAAGCGGGTATCGAGATACCTTACCCGAAACGCGACCTTTACATTAAGGAAATGCCAAAATAAGGAAATGCCAAAATCTGCCGATTCGTAAGTTCTCAAGCTTCGGCTAGAAGAAATTGGGAATCACGATTTCGCGAATGACCGTGACCACAACCACTGCGACGATAAGAAGTTCGATGGGGGAAAACCCGTTTCTGTCTCGATGCATAACCACCTCCTGTTCAGCAAATACGCACAAGGGGTTCCAATACAGCGATTCTTCTTGCAAAATATGCCTAAGACATTGATATAAAAGTAGTTAATATTTTTAGAAGTTTTCCCCGTGGGATTCCATTCACATCGATGTGACCGGCTTTGCTACTGAGATGACCTGAAATGTCAGTCACTTCGTGACGAAAGCACAAACGCACGAATGCACGCAAGCACGAACGGGGGGGGACGAAATCACTCGCCCAGGGGTCGGCTGCTGGAGGTTGCGGCGCTATCGGCGGTGGTATAACGGATGACGGCTGTCTCATCCGCAAAGAAGCTTCGAATGCCTGAATTCAAATAACCCGTTGGGCGAGCATCGATGACGAAGCTGGCATCGGCAGCGCCCAGAGATATGGCGAAAACATAGCCATCCTTGGTTGATGATCCAACCACCGTGTCCACCAGCATACCGCTGACCAGACTTCCCATAGAGGCATACCTCCCCGAACCGACCGTGGTCACATAGAGAGTTTCGGCGTTGAGGACACTCCGGACCGTAGTAATGGCTGAGGCTTCATTGGCCGCCAGTTTTGACCGCATCAGGTGAGGAATCGCCATTTGGGCAATAATCCCTATAATCAATACAACGATGAGCAGTTCGACCAGTGAAAAACCTTGATCGGAAAACCTCTTTGGGTTAGTCATCTTTGATAGTTGTCCCCTTGGACAGTGTCATTAGCAAGAGTGGGTCCACTTCATCGGCTCCCTCCCTAGTTTTCCGTCCAACCACCTGATATAAAAAGTATTACAGATTTTGTGGGGAGGCTGCAAACGGGTAGGAACGGAGGCGATGTTTGACCCTTTGGGTTACCCCAGGTGACCCTCAGGGTCACAAGCTCGATGGCCCTCGTAGAATCGGATTAACCCTTTTATATTTATAGGTTTAAAGATCTTTTTTACCCAACAATCCGCAACAGGTAGGCACAGAATAATCCCGCATAGTTTCCCAGCAGATATCCCAGCACTCCCATCAACAGACCTACGGGTGCCATCGACTCATAATAGGCAGATGCCACAATAGGCGCGCTGGCGGCGCCCCCAATGTTGGCCTGACTCCCCACCGCAACTAAAAACAGGGGCGCTCTCAGCAAGCGAGCGCCGATCACCAGGAAGGCCACGTGGCATAACATCCACACGATCCCGGCCAGCAGCAACACCGGAGCAGCTAGAATTCCTGCCAGGTCGGCCTGAGCCCCGATGGAGGTGAGAAACAGGTAAAGTGCGGCATATCCGAACTTGGAAGCACCCGCCCTCTCGATGCGCCGCAGAGGGGTAAAGGAGAGCAAGATGCCCAGGCTCGAAACCAGAATCACCAACCAGGTAAAGGAGGAGAAGATGGAAGCGACATTGGGCGCCCTCTGAAGCAAAGCCTGCTGAGTGAGCTCATAGAGCCAGGCCGATAAATGTTGGCAGAGGACCGCGCCCACAAAACCAATGGCAAGCACCATCGAAACATCCGCCAGTGTCATCGATCTGAGCTTCTCTTCCTGAAATTGCCTGAGGCGCCGGTTCAGATCCTCCAAAACAGCCGAGCTCGCATTGTTCCACCGGTCAATCCGGGCTTGGTAGTTGGCCAGAAGCAGCAGCACCCCCATCCAGGTGTAAGCGATCACCGTGTCCACGATGATGATAGGACCGATAATGCTGTCCGGCGCACCCACCGATTCCTTGATGGCGGCAAAATTCCCCCCTCCTCCGATCCAGCTTCCCGAAAGGGCCGCCAATCCTTTCCAGGCGTCAGGAGGCAGCCAAGGCCCCAAAAGCAGCAGCACCAGGGGACCACCCACCACTACTCCCGCAGTTCCGAACAGCATGATGGCAATCGCTCTGGGTCCAATGCGCAAAATGGCGGTGACGTCCGTCGTGATCATCAGGATAAAGAGGCTGAAGGGCAACAAGTAGTCTCTCATCCACTCGTAGGTCGGTGAATCGGATGGAATCAGACCCCAGGTGCTGGCAAGGGTGGGCAAAAAATAGACCAAAATAATGGAGGGGAAGATCTTGAAAAAGCGCTCTGCCCAACTTTGGCTCGAGACCCAAAAGACCAGTGCGCAGGTGAAAGCGCAGAAGGCAAAAACGGCCATCGGGTCTTTCAAAACGGTCATAGCAGTGAAGGCACGGCAACTCCGGTCAAACGGTAGGGCAAACCCTCGCTATTGATCTTTCTTTAAGTACTCACTTTCATCAATACAGTACCGTTTGTGGGGAGCGCGACGGAGCCCAGATCGAGGCGCGACGACGAGTCGATGTCCGAGACATCGGCGAAGAGGAGCAACAAAGAGATGGGCCCGTCCCGCCCCAACCCTTCGGGCGGATAGGGATTGCTGGCGATCTCTTTGTCTTTCGTCGTCGCCGATGTCCCTGCATCGCCTCCTCCTCTCTTCGCGACCTCGCCTTGCAAGCCCCCTCCGCAAACGTTACCGTATTGATGAAAGGGAGTACTAAGGTAGCATAGGCACATGATAAACGAGACACGACGGCTCCGCCTGGAAGAGGAGCTGCGCATGAAAGTCGAGGGAGAGGTGCTGTTTGATGAGATGTCTCGGCTCATTTACAGCACAGACGCCAGCCTTTATCAGATCAAGCCCCTGGGAATCATCCTTCCTCGCTCAGACCAAGGAATCATGGAAACCATCCGAATCGCGGCCAGCTACGGGGTACCCGTCCTCCCACGAGGAGGAGGCACCAGCTTGGCAGGACAAACGGTACTGGCCGGCCTGGTGGTGGACTGTTCCAAATATCTGAACCAGATCGAAGAAATCAATCCGGCCGAGCACTGGGCTCGAGTGCAACCCGGGGTTGTCCTGGACAACCTGAATGAAGTTCTCAAATCCCATAATTTGCACTTCGCCCCGGACCCGGCGACCAGCAGCCGCGCCAATATTGGAGGAATGATCGGCAACAACTCGTCAGGTGTCCGCTCCATCCGCTACGGAAAGACCATCGACAACGTTCTGGAACTCTCCGTCATTCTCTCCACCGGAGAACGGTTGCTGCTGCGTCGCTTGAACACTCAGGAGTTGCAGCAAAAGTGTGATCAGGAAGACCGCGAAGGGGAGATCTACAGGAAGATAGGCAAGATTTTAGAAGAGAACGCTGAAGAGATTACCAGCCGATTCCCTAAGGTCATGCGCCGAGTGGGAGGCTACAACCTCGATGCCATGCTGCAGAAAGACGTCTTCAATCTGGCTAAACTGATTGTGGGCTCGGAAGGAACCTTGGCCTTTGTAACGGAGGCCAAGATCAAACTGGAGCCTCTGCCCACCTACACCATGGTGTCGGTGATTCATTTCGACGATCTGCTTAAGGCCATCGATGCGGTCCCGGTGATCTTAGGCCACAAGCCTTCCGCCGTGGAAATCCTGGATCACTACGGCCTGGAGCTGGCTCGCTCCAACCCAACCGTGGCCCCGCTTTGTGCCCAGTTTATCCAGGGCACACCGCAGGCCATCCTGATGGTGGAATTCAGCGGAGAATCCCAGGAGGAGGTTCAGTCCGGCTGGGCAGAAATGAAGACCAGCCTGGAGCATCAAAAAGGTCTCTATGCCTATTACGACGCCTCCACGAAAGAGACGAAGGAAACGGTATGGAGTGTTCGAAAACATGCGCTGGGAGTTTTGCTGGGAATGAAGGGGGACGCAAAGCCTCTTCCTTTCATCGAAGATGCCTGCGTACCGGTGGAACATCTCAGTGAGTATGTGGCCCGGATGCTCGAGTGCTGTCGAAAACATGACCGGCCCCTGGCCCTCTATGCCCATGCCAGTGCGGGGGTGATTCACCTGCGCCCCATCCTGAATCTCAAGCAGCAGGAAGACCTGGACATCATGCGGGCCATCTCCGAGGAAAGTTTTGACCTGGTCCGCGAGTACGGCGGGTCCTGGAGTGGCGAGCACGGAGATGGGCTGGTGCGCAGTTACAAGAATCGCGAATTTTTTGGCGACCAGATCTACCGAGCCTTTCAAGAGGTCAAGCAAACCTTTGACCCCGTAGGCCTGATGAATCCTGGAAAGATTGTCGACGCCCAGGACATCGGTGAAAATCTGCGCATTCACCCCGCCTACCGCACTTCGGTCCCCGCCACTCATTTTCAGTTCAAACAGGAACAAGGCTTCGACCGGGCTATTGAGATGTGTACCGGCGTCGGTCACTGCCGGAAAACCAACTCCGGGACCATGTGTCCTTCCTACATGGCTACGCGAGATGAAGAGCACTCCACACGAGGCCGCGCCAACGCGTTGCGCATGGCCATTGCAGGAGAGCTTGGCCCCGATGGGCTGGGCAGCACCCGGCTTTACGAGGTCCTGGACCTGTGTCTGGAATGCAAAGCCTGTAAGTCCGAGTGCCCTTCAGGTGTGGACATGGCCCGCCTGAAGAGCGAATTCCTGGCTCAATACTACAAACAGCACCGGCTTCCCCTGGCCAAGAAACTCTTTGGCCAAATTCGGACAACGGCTGAATGGACCAGCCATTTTCCCATCCTGACCAACTTCCTGTTCGGAAATCTCTTTTCGCGTTGGATTCTGGAGAAACTGGCGGGGATTGACCGAAGACGAAGCCTGCCTCCCCTCGCTGGTCAAACCCTCAGCCGGTGGTTCAAAGAGAACCCGGAAGGAGGGGAGTCGACAGCTCAACCGGTGGCCCTGTTCCTGGACACCTTCGTCAATTTCTACGAACCGGAGATTGGAATAGCCACCGCAAGGCTGCTCAGACATCTGAATTATCGGGTGATTCCAGTCGATGGCGGCTGCTGCGGCCGGCCCCTCATCTCCACGGGGCAGCTGACCCAGGTTCGGGATCAAGGTCTGGCTCTGCTGAAAGTCTTGCAAGAATATAGCCGTCAACAGATCCCCATTGTTTTCCTGGAACCCAGCTGTTTGTCGACCCTTCGGGATGACTACCTGGATCTGCTAGACGACGAAGCCGGCTGCACCGCCGTGCTCGAGCAGGTCTTCAGCCTGGAGGAGTTCCTGACCCAGGAAAGCGTTTTACCCCGCCTGGTGGAGAAAATAGGAAAAGGACCGGCAAATGTCCTCCTTCACCAGCATTGCCACCAAAAAGCCCTTTTCGACACCAAGAGTTCACTGCAGGCCCTGCAAAGTCTGAAGGAGACCGAACTCAGGGAAGTGGACTCGGGCTGCTGCGGGATGGCCGGATCGTTTGGATACGAAAAGAAGCATTACGAAATTTCCCAGAAGATTGGTGAAGACCGTCTCTTCCCTGCCGTACGAGAAGCCTCCGCCGAGACGGAAATCGTGGCTTCCGGCTTTAGCTGTCGCGCTCAGATTCGACATTTTACCGGCCGACCGGCAAAACACTTGGCCCAAGTCCTGGCCGGGGCCATTCGGCCCGATTGAATTCGTCACTTTGTGACGACCGCACCACAGCACGACCGCACAACCGCACGAATCCGTCAGGATTCCCTCAACACCCGCTTGAGCACCTTCCCCAGGGCACTCTTGGGAAGTTCCTCAATAAACTCGATCCTCTTGGGAATCTTATACTTGGAAAGTTTGTCCTGGCAGAACTGAACCACTTCCTGTTTGCTTAGCTCCTGGCCCTCTTCAACCACAATGAAAGCCTTGGGGACCTCTCCTCGAACAGCACTGGATATACCCACCACCGCCGCTTCGACGATACTGGGATGTTGATGCAGCACCTCTTCAAGTTCACGGGGATAGATGTTCATTCCCGCACTGATGATCACGTCTTTCTTTCGATCCACGATGCTGAAGAACCCCTCTTCATCCATCACCGCCATATCCCCCGTATAGAGCCACCCCTGGTCCAACACCTGCCGGGTTTCCTCAGGCTTTTCCCAGTACCCCTTCATCACCTGGGGGCCCTTAATGGCCAGCTCCCCGACCTGGCCGGGCTCAAGAGGCTCCTTGCTTTCCGGATCCACCACCGCCGCTTCCGTATCAGACACGGGAACTCCGATGGTCCCGCTCTTGCGATGCCCGTGAGTCGGGTTGACCAGGGCCACCGGAGAAGTTTCCGAGAGGCCATAGCCCTCCACCAGCTTGCCCCCCGTGAGGCTTTCAAATTTTTTCTGGACTTCGGCCAGCAGGGGAGCTCCCCCGCTGATGCAGAGCCGAATGGAAGCCACATCCGAGCCGGAGATCCCGGGGTAACGACTGATGGTGTTGTACAGAGCCGGTACCGCGCAGAAAATGGTGGGCTTGTGCTTTTTGATCTGCTTCATGACATCGGCCAGCTCAAAGCGTGGGAGCAGCAACATCGTCGATTGAGAGACGATGGCCAAATGCATTCCGGTGGTCATTCCGTAGCTGTGGAAAAAGGGGAGAACACACAGCAGTACTTCCTTTCGGTCCTCCATGTCCCAGAGCCACTCCCGGGTTTGACAGGCATTCACAACCAAATTGCGATGGGTTAAAACAGCACCCTTGGAGACCCCGGTCGTACCCCCGGTATAAAGAAATATAGCCGTATCCTGGGGACTGATTTTTGCCGCAGGGGCCATCGGAAAGGACTTTCCCATGAGATGACGATACTCATGGACCCCTTCTTCCCGGGCAGGATCGAACTCTGATTTGTGCTTCAAACCGTACAAAAAGGCCAGAATTCGGGGCAGGAAGTCCTGGATTCTGGCCAGGATGACTCTCTTGACCGGGGTCTTTTCCCTGACCGATTTTAGTCGCGGATAAAGCTGATCCAGGATTACCACCGTTTCAGCACCCGAATCACACAACTGATACTGAAGTTCCCTCTCCACGTAAAGCGGGTTGGTGGGTACCAGGATCCCCCCCAGCTTGAGAACCGCTAGATGAGCGATCGGATAGGCGGGAATGTTGGGAAGAACCAGGGCCACCCGGTCTCCTTTTCCAATTCCCATGGAGGCTAGCGCACTGGCGAAGCGGTCCACCCGGTTGCCCAGTTCCAGGTAGCGAATCTTGGCTCCGAAAAAGAGGGTGGCTATACCCTGGGGATTCTTGTCGACCGAGTCCTGGAACAGCTGATAGACCGTCTGGTCACGATAGGGGATGGACCGGAGAACCTGTTTGTCATAAGACTTGTGCCAGATTTTTTCCATCATTCTCAGCCATTCCCAAAACTAACTTTCTTATAAGTAAGCTCAGGGACGGGTGAGAATTATACCTTCTTATCGTTGGAATTGCCTCCCGAAGGAACGCACACGCCTCTTTCCTCCCATTGCCACACTCCATCCCAATCTGAACGAGGAGGATCTTCCAGAAAGTTCGAACAGCGGGCCAGAAGGACTTGAGAGGGACGATCGGTCTGGGCACCCCTGCGAAACCACTTACAAGCCGTGGTGAAATCCTTCCGCTCATAGGCCTCCATGCCCTGGCTGAAATGCTTTTCCGCTTTCGAGAGCTGGTAGTTGGCATCTCCCAGCACCTCAATCAGCCGTGAGGGACGCTTGGTGCCTCGAATGAGCACTCGGTCGATGAGCCGGGTCACAAAATGCTCGCCCACTTCTTTGTAGGTGCTGCTGCCGATCAAAATCACACTTCCATAGGATTTGGTGAGCCTCTCCAGGCGCGAGGAGACGTTGACACCCCTTCCCACCACGGTAAAGTCCATTCTTTTGACCGAACCTATATTTCCCGAAATGACATCACCCGTACTGATGCCCACACCGATCTTAATGGGGTCCAGACCCTTTGCCCTCCTGCCCTCGTTCATTCTTGCCAGCTCGCTCTTCATGGCCACCCCTGCACGCACTGCTCGCAGCGTATCGTCTTTCTGGACATAAGGGACACCGAACACCGCCATCAACGCATCCCCGATGTATTTATCCAGAATTCCTCGCTCTGCCAGGATGACATCCACCATCCGGCTAAAATAGCCATTGAGGAACTCGACCGCCTTTTCGGCGGTCAGGGAATCGGCAAGTGCGGTAAACCCCCGGATATCGCTAAATAAGATGGTCGCCTTGTTGCGCACGCCACCCAGAGCCTGCCGATCCGGATCTTCGAGAACCTTGTCCACGATATCCTTGGCCATGTAGCGCACCAGGGCTCGTCTCACTCTTTTCTCTTCGCTAATGTCGTCCAATACCAGCACCAGGCCACCCTGAACCCCCTCTTGGTGATGCTCCAGGGGAAGAATATTCAGATTGACGGAAGGATTCGTCCCCTCGAGTTGCAGCTCCACATCGTAGTCAGTGACTGAATTGCCGGTGGCGTAGACACGATCGATGTGTTGAAGCGCACGTTTATTGCCCAGGAGGCTGCGAATGTCGTCCCCGACAATGCTTTTGAGTTTTGAACCGAGCAGTTCCAGGGCAGCGCGATTGGCGGTCACAATCCGGTAGTCATGATCCAGGGTGATGATGCCGTTGGAGATGCTCTGGCCGACTCTTTCCAGGTAGTTTCTCATCTCCGTCGTATCTTCGTACAACTGGGCATTCTGAAGGGCTACGGCGATCTCCGAGCTGAGATGCTTCAACAGGTCTTCATCTTCCCGATCGAATACGGCCCCGTTCTTGTTCATGGCCTGGGTCACGCCGATAACCTCACCCTGGAGGTTGAAGATAGGTGCCGCCAGGACCGTTTTGGTGCGAAAGCCTGTTTCCTTATCGAAGGCAGGGTTAAAACGAGAATCCTCATAGGCATCCTTGATGTTGATCAGCTCACCGGTGCGGGCAACATAGCCGGCCAGACCTCCCGAAACGGGAAAGCGGATGACGGCTCCCTTCATGCCCTCAGCCTTCTTGGACCACAACTCTCCCGTGGTTGAATCCACCAGAAAAAGAGAGCTGCGCTCAGCATCGAGAATCTCCGAGATCTTGCTGACGATCTTGTCGATCAGGACATCCAGATCCAAGGTCCGGGTCAGCGAGGTGGTCACGTCCAGCAGGATGGCCATTTTCTCATGACTGGCGACAATCCTCTGATAGAGTCGGAAATTCTCGATGGAAATGGCGGTTTGATAGGCGAAAGCCCGGAAAAGCTTTTCGTCCATCTCATCAAACACCCCCTCCTTCTTGTTGATGATTTGAATAACCCCCACGATTTCCCCGCCCAGATTCTTGACCGGCCCACACATCATGGACTTGATGCGACAGCCGCTGCAGCGGTCGATTTCATCGTTGAAACGGGCATCCTGGGAGACATTCGGCACATTGGCCAGCTGATCATTCTGGGCCACCCACCCGACCAGTCCTTGGCCCGGGGTTATCCGGATCTGCCTGCTCTCCTCGTTCTGAGCTACCTTGGACCAGAGGCCCTCAGAAGGATTCTCCAGCAAAAAGAGGTTGGCCCGTTCGGCATCCAACACCTTGCTGGCCATATAGACCACCCGGTCAATTAAAGCCTCGACATCCATCCGATGAGCCAGGATCTCGGACATATCCACCATCTGCTGAAGGTTCTGGAGAAAAGTCTTGGTGGCTCGAGTCTCGTGCACCACTTCCTGAAAACGAAAGTTGGTCCGTCGAATTCTCTTGATGATGATGTCCAGGAAATTTCTGGCCAGAGTTGGGGCCCGATCCATGCTGCGGGTCAGATCGTCATAATAGATCTGCAGGAGCTGTATGTTGGTCAAGGCGCGGACTGAGGCGGAACGTCGACCGTCCGAAAAATATCCCATCTCTCCGATCGATTCTCCCGAGCCCAGCGTGGCCAAACGAATCTCTTCGTCGGTGCCGTCTTTCCAGAAAACGGCGGCCTGGCCGTAAACGATCACGTAAAGGCAATCCCCCATCTCACCCTGGCGGATAAACTCTTCGCCGGCGGCCACACTTCTTTCTCCGACAAAACGGGTGATGTCCCTTAACTCCTTTTCGTCCAGTCCGGTGAAGACAGGACTGGTCAGTAGCCGGTCCAGTCTTTGATCGTGGAGCGCCCCAATCAAGTCCTCCCGGCTGATGGCCTCCATCTCCAGCAGTATTTCGCCCAGGTGCATCTCAACGCCTGTCTCGACCAGCTCCTTTTGACGCAAGAGTGCCTTCTCCAGTGTCTTCGGATCACACTGCAGGTATTCGGCGATCTTTCGACGATCGCGACTCCTGTAACTCAGCTTGAAATTGAGCACATTATTGGGCTTGGATACCGTCATAGGCGCACCGCAACTGATTCCCCGTCATGACGTTCGGCCTTCCGAGGTGGGGCTAACCTTCAGTCTGGCTCAAAGGCTCCAGAGTAGGCGTGACCATGGTCACAGGCGAGGCGGGCGCTGAGACGCGCCGCGCGTCGTGCCGTCGTGCTGTGGTCACTTCGTGACCTCGTGCGGTTGTGCAGTTGTGCTGTGGTGCTGTCGTGGGATGATCTTCTTCCTTCTTACATGCTGGTTTCACACTTTTCTCTTTTCCAACGTTATAGATTGAGAGAGGTGCACAATAAGAAGGGTTGAATGCTTGAAACAGTTGAGGGTGTGGAGGGAGGCACGGTCCATCAGAAAAAAGGATCTACAAGGTCACTAGAACATTTCCCGGTTTCGAGAAGTACGGGCTATCCATACAAATGACGAGGGCTGCAGTAAGTATTACAGCTAATATCGCTGAAGGTTTTGGAAGAAAATCCTGGGCAGAGAACATCCGGTTCTGCCGAATCAGTAGAGGCTCCCTTGCTGAACTCCGTGACCATCTGACAACTGCTTACGATGAAGAATATATAGCTGGAAATCTTTGCGAGGAGTTGGACAGAGAACTTATCAGCCTGATTCAGATGCTCAATGGTTATATTCGATCCATGAAGAGACGGGAAGCCCACCACGTCCAAAGTTTAAGAAGATGAATTGTGCCAGCACGACCGCACGAAGTGACGAAGTCACGACGTCAGGAAGTGACGGATAAGGCCTGATCGAAGTCCTCGATAAGATCCTGGGTGGCTTCAATCCCCACCGAGATGCGAATCAAACTGTCACTAATTCCCAGCTGCTGACGCTCTGGCAGGCTCAAACCGGAATGGCTGGTGGTGACCGGGCGCGTCACCAGGGTCTCCACACCCCCCAGACTGGGGGCAACGATGGCCAAAGTGGTCTGCTCTAGAAAGCGCTGGGCCGCCTCCAATCCACCCTTCACTTCAAAACTCACCATCCCGCCGCATCCTTCGAAGAACTCACAAGCCCTCTGGTGGTGGGGATGAGTCGGGAGTCCCGGATAGTAAACCTTGTCTACGGCAGGATGGTTCTCCAGAAACTGGGCAATCTTCAGCCCGCTCTCATTTTGATATCTCACCCTCAAGGCCAGCGTTTTGATCCCCCGATGCAGCAAAAAACAGGCGTGAGGATCCAACGACCCACCCAGGTGGTTCAACCGGTGCCTGATCTTCTCGATCTGGCTGGCCCGGCCAATCACCGCACCCGCCACAATATCGGAATGTCCATTCAGATACTTGGTTGCGCTGTGAAGAGAAAGATCAAAACCCCATTCCAGGGGGCGAAAATTAACGGGGCTGGTAAAGGTGTTATCGATGAGGGAGATCAGACCATTTTCCCGGGCAAACTCAACGACAGCCTTGAGATCCGCCACCTCCAGGAGAGGATTGGTCAAGCTTTCGACGTAGACGGCCCGGGTGTTGGGGCGCAGTTTCTCCTTCCAGGAATCGGGGTCATCCCCGTCGATAAAGTCAAAGGAAAGACCGAAGGAAGAAAAATCCTTGCTGATGAAATCATGGGTGCCACCGTAGAGCCCTTTCTGGGCCAATAGATGATCTCCGGAAGAGAGCAGGCTGAAGAAGGTCGTGGAAATGGCCGCCATCCCACTGGCCGTCACCAGTGCCTCCTCCCCCTTTTCCAAGGCGGCCAGCTTTTGATGGAGCGCTTTATGGTTGGGCGTGTTGTTGAGGCGAATGTATCGCAGATCGTCATACTGGCTTTCACCGGAGTACTCAAAAGTCGACGATTGGAAAATGGGCATACTGACCGCACCTTCGATGCGCGGTTCAGGCTCGCCGGCGTGAATCAGCTGGGTTTCCAGAGATTTGAACTTTCGTGCCATGGATGGTCCTCCCGGAGGCTATTGTGCGCGCTTCGCGTGCAGAGAGAAAGAGAAAAGAGCACGCCTCGCGCGCGTTCCAGGTGCCAGGTTCCAAGTTCCAGGTCAGGTTTGGAATTTTGGATTTCGAATTTGGGATTTTGAATTTTGAATTTTGGATTTT
>Ga0209988_10000177_pt1 | contig 35913 bp, 30 predicted proteins | sample N075metaG_FD_183115 | JGI IMG/M metagenome (GOLD analysis project Ga0209988, IMG submission 183115) | Deep subsurface microbial communities from Kermadec Trench to uncover new lineages of life (NeLLi) - N075 metaG (SPAdes) (version 2) | ecosystem: Environmental > Aquatic > Marine > Ocean trench... | reverse complement strand
CATGCATCGCCTCAATGAGGCGCTTCGCTTCGCTGTTCTCCGCGCTGACATCCTCGCGATCGCGATGAGGTTCATGCTGCGGTTCGTCAAAACGTGACTGATCCGGCGCAGCAAGGAATACCCGGATAGTTATCCAGGCAATTACGGCAATCACGGCCAGAGCTACAAGAATCTCGATAATCATTTAGGACTCATGTTACCCAGGTTGGCCGGGTCCGAGTAGCCTCTTATGGTGTATCTCTTGCCACGACGAGGTCAATCGCGTGATAGGCAGACAGGATTGCCCCCTCCTGCCATCCCCGCAGGATGCTCAGGTGCTCGCCGGCAAAGAATATATTCCCGTCGGGCGTCAGCAGGAAGCTGGGATCCGATGCTCCCCAGGCACCGAGCTGGAATGGCACCTTCGGCCATGCCACGCTGATCCCGTGAATAGCCTCGGCACTAAACTCCGGGTGCAAAACATTCGCCTGAGTAACGGTCGTGTCGATTCTTGTCTGTGGCGCTTGGTTGGCGAAGTTGTTACCGGCCGCACCGCCGAACAGGTAGGAGCCCACGATGACACCGTTGTCCCGGCCGAAGCCGTGGTTCGGATACCAGATCTGGGTAATATTTTGCGTCGTCCAGGAAATACCGCCGTAGATATTATGCTCCTGCTCCCAGAAGCGCCGCGACTGAAAGGCAATCTTGCCGGCCGACGTATAAGCGAAACCGGCGATCTCATCCTGATGCGAAGCGGCGAAATTATTTGCAATACTGCGCAATACGGTCGCAGGTATCGTGCAGATGCAGTAATCCGCATTCAGGGACATAGGATTACCAATCCGGTCATAATTGATCTGGACGCCACTCGCGATATTTTGAATATTGGTCACCTCCGCTTCGTAAATGATGTCCTGTACAACCTGCGCTTCGAACGCAATACCGATCCGGTCCATGCCACCGACAGGCTGCAACATCGTCGACTGCTGATCGAGGCCGTGCGCGAAATCCTGTCGATTCTGCCAGAATGATTCGCTGAGCAATTCCTGCAGCTGCAATGGATTGACCAACTCGCCGCGTTGCCGGCTACCCGTGTCCTCCTGGCCCGGAAATCCGGCCCTGCTGGTGCCGGTGTAGTCGAACGAGCCGGACAGGTCACCGAAACCCCGCAGCAGGTTCAGGATATTGGTTTTGTCGGCGGCTGAGAGCTCCTGGTCGAGCGCATTCTGATTGACTGCCAGCGCCAGCAGACGCGCGATGTTGCCACGGGTGTCAGCTATCACGCGGCGTGCGATTTGTGGCTGCCCGCCGAATGAGTTCGTCGAATGCAGTAATGCGGCCCGGTTGTCGTTCGTGAATGTCTCCAGCGCAACGCCGAATTCGCGGCAGTAGCCGAGCAGGAATTCATGATGATGCGGAATTCTCGCCGGGCCCGGATTGAAGTACAGGTCGTTATCAAAGTCGAACATGCAAACCTGCGATGAATCCGTCTCATTGACCCCGTCACCACCGCGAATCGTACGATTGCGGCCGCCGGCCCTGGCGGTTGCCTCAAGAATCGTGCAGGCGTAACCCAATCTCGTCATCTCCAGTGCTGTTGTCATGCCGGCGATGCCACTACCGAGAATGACAACGGATTTGCCAATTCCAGCGTTGGGCGGCCAGTCACCGGGACGTGGCGACTGCATGCGGGGCGGCGGGGCGGTGCCGCCGGATTTGGCGCAGTACCGGAAGCGGCGGAAGATGATCCGCAGCTCGCGAGCGACGTACCGATCCCCATCGCGGCCATGGTTCTCAACATCGCGGAACTGCCAACCGCCCTGCCAATGGCGGTCAGAAACTCACGCCGCCGCAGGTCTTGCCGATCGGATCTCATGCCGTCCCCCGGTATTATTGGCTAACCCTGTTTTGCCAGAGAAGGTCTCGCAAAACAGACCCTTATATTAAATGTTCCGCCTCATTTCGTGGCTTTAGCTTAGTTAAGAAATATGACAGCGGTCCGCGGGCAAAATTCCCGGCCAGGCGGACCCGGCGGCCGGGACCGAGCATAGGCACAGCCTTCCTTATGGTCTATTCTTGCCCATGCTGCCCGATTCCAAAATCACAGAATAACGCCGGGAGTCAGAATTGAACCGAAGTATTCCATTGCTTTTCATAGTGGCCGTCATGTTGTCCGGCTGGGCTTACTCGCACGCGAAAATGACGTCAACCATCCCGGCCGACGGCGACACAGTCTGCGCGCCTGAAATCCTGGTCCTGACCTTCGACAACGCGGTGCAACTTACCGGTGTGCAACTCAGTACCGTCGAGGGCGACAACAGGGATCTCGGTGATTTCTCTGCAGAGCGGGCGAAGACCTTCACCATCAGTGTCCCGAATACGCTGCCACCAGGTGAGTACTACGTGGTCTGGCGATCAATCGCCGCCGATTCGCATTTTTCGACGGGCGAGTTTTTCTTTACAGTTGTCACAGAGGTCAAGTAATGAAAATAAATCATATCCTTATCGTTAGCGCTCTGTTTGCGGCCGGGCCCTGTTTCGCTGCCTGGTCACTGGACAACGACGCCTCACAGGTCAGTTTCGTATCTGTCAAAGCTGGCGATGCTGGCGAAGTCCATCGATTTACGGAAATTTCCGGCGAACTTTTGGCCGACGGAAATGCATCGGTAACGATTCAACTGGCCAGCGTCGACACACTGATACCACTGCGCGACGAACGCATGCGCGAATTGCTGTTTCAGACCAACTTGTTCCCGATCGCTTCATTAAGCACCCACATCGACATGGATGCTTTAATGGCGATGGAGCCCGGCGACAGTATGGACATGATCACCAATTTCACGCTCGATTTGCATGGCCAGCAGATATCGCTTGCTGCCGAAATGATCGTCGCCCGCCTCGGCGATCACAGGTTGATGGTGTCGAGCCGCAAGCCGCTCATCGTCAACGCCGCGAGCGTGGACCTTGTAAAGGGCATCGAAGCGTTGCGTGAGATCGCCAATTTGCCAAGCATCAGCAAGGCGGTGTCCGTGTCGTTCGTACTATCATTTGTGGAAAACTGACCAGTATGCATGTAACGGACTCCAGGTTTGTGCGGACTGCAATCATCGCCGTCACGATGATTTTTTCCGTTGCTATCGCCAGGGCTGAGCCGCCGGCGCCGGCCGATGTCTTCGGTTTTCAACCCGGCGATGACCACAAACTGGCCAGTTACGAGCAGATGGAATCTTATTACCGCCAGCTCGCCGCGGAAAGCGACCGCGTGCAACTGCGCGAGATCGGCGAATCCGTGCTGGGGCGAACCCTTTATTTGTTGACGATCTCCAGCGAGGAGAATCTCGCCAACCTTGAAAAGTACCGGGCCATCAGCGAACAACTGGCGCGCGCGCGCGTCGACACAGAAACCGCGGAGGCGTTGTCCAACGAGGGCAAAGCGGTCGTCTGGATCGATGGCGGCTTGCATGCCACCGAACTTGCCCACGGGCAAATGACGCCATTACTCGCGCATCGGGTCGCGACCGAGGAATCTGCAGAAATGCGGCAGATCCGTGACAACGTCATATTCCTGCTGATGCCAGTCATGAATCCGGACGGACTGGAAATCGTGCGCAAGTGGTATGAAAGTCAGCTCGGCACGCCGTTTGAACAAACCAATCCGCCCGAGCTGTACCACCACTATGTCGGTCACGACAACAATCGTGACTTCTTCATGAATAACATGCCGGAATCCAAAGCTGTTGCGCAGGTGATCTATAACGAGTGGTACCCGCAGATCGTATACAACCAGCACCAGAGTTCACCGGGCTATGCCCGAATTGTTATTCCGCCCTACTCCGATCCTGTCAATCCGATCATTCATCCGGGAGTGACAACCGGCGTGAACGAAATTGGCAGCGCGATGGGCAATCGCTTTGCACTTGAGAACATGCCCGGCGCGATTTCGGATGTCGGGTTCTCGATGTGGTGGAACGGCGGCATGCGCACTGTGCCGTACTTCCACAACATGATCGGCATCCTGACGGAAACGGGTCATGATTCGCCATCACCGCGCTTCTACGATCCGAAAGTATTTCCGAAGATGCTCGCAGTGCGCGCGAACCCACGTAGCGTCGGTATCGTGGTCGATGAAGAAGTCAGCGGCGTACCCGACGCACGCGTACTGTATCCCTACCCGTGGCCGGGTGGCGAGTCGCACTTCCACGAGCCGGTCAAGTTCATGGTGACCGGTTCAATCGCGGTCCTGCGTGCCGCAGCCGATTCCCGCCTGAAATGGTTGACGAATATTCATCGAATGGGTCAGGACGCTATTGCGGCAGGAATGGAGGGCACCCGCTACTACGTAATTCCTGCGGGACAACCACACGATGACGAGGCACGAAACCTGGTCAACCTGCTGCTTGAAGGCGGAATCGAAATCTATCGGGCAAATGAATCGTTCCGTGCCGGTGGCAATCGATTTGCCGAAGGATCCTTTATCATCGATTCGGCGCAGGCATTCCGGCCCTACATTGTCGATTTGCTCGAGAAGCAGACCTACCCCGACACGCGACTGGACCCCAGCGGTGCCAGCAAGCCTCCGTATGACATCGCCGGCTGGACATTGCCGATGCAAATGGGCGTAGACGTCGAATTCATCAGCGACGAATTTGAGGTGGATGCGGCTCGCATCGACAGGCTGGTCAACACAGAAGCGGGAGAGATTCACGGCAGCGCCGGTTTTGGTTACGCGCTCAGTCATACCAGCAACACAAGCATCAAAGCCGTCAATTCTTTGCTACGCGACGGTGAAAGCGTATCCTGGTCGAATCAATCCTTTCGTGCCAGGCGCACAACATTTGACGCTGGTACATTCGTCATTGAGTCGACCGGACATCAGACTGCAGCGCGGGTCGATGCACTTGCTGCAGAACTGGGGATCGATTTCGCCGGACTCAATTCCAGCCCGTCCGCTGATCTTTCAGCCTTAAGTTTGCCTCGGGTCGGCCTGTACAAATCCTATGTTGCATTCATGGACGAAGGCTGGACTCGCTGGCTGCTCGAGGAATACGGCTTCGATCCGGTCTCGCTGACAGACGAAGACATCCGCTCCGCCGACCTTTCCGATTTCGATGCAATCGTTATCCCACATCCGGATGGCCGCGTCTTTTTCAAGGACAATGTCGGCAAAATCCTGACCGGTCATGCACCCGGAACGATGCCGGATGAATATGTTGGCGGACTTGGTCTCGAGGGTGCATATGCGCTGCAGGAGTTTGCACGGGGAGGCGGCACCATTGTAACGCTCGGGGATGCGAGCAGCTTTGTGATCGCTCAGTTTGGTCTGCCGATACGAAATATCGTTGCAGGCGCATCATCGCAGGATTTTTCGATCCCCGGTTCCCTGCTTCGCGCGACAGTCGATACTACCGATCCACTGGGCTACGGCATGGCAGACGAGGTTGCCGTCAACTTCGTCAATGGTGCGGCCTTCGACATCCTCGGACAGGCCGGTTGTGTTGATGATCTTCTGAACCAACGTCACTGCCGGGAAGTGACACGCGGTGGCAGACCCCTGAATCCGGCGCCAGCGGTGGCGCGCTTCGACAGCATTGTTAATTACGCGGCAGAAGAGGTCCTGATGAGTGGCTGGGCCACCGGCAGCGAACATATCGCCACGAAGTCCGCGATGGCGCGGGTCCCTCAGGGAGACGGAGAAATCATCGTATTCGGATTTCGGCCACAGTTTCGCGGTCAGCCAAGGGGCACCTACAAGTTGCTCTTCAATGCGCTGCATGCGGCAACGATTGATTAAGCGCTGCCGGCATTCTAGAGTCGAAGGCGGTAGCCGGTCTTGAAAATCAACCAGATCGTGATGAGGCAAGCGATGAGAAAACCACAGGTCATCGCCAGACTCAGCCCGACAGCAACGTCTGCATTTTCGAAAAAGCTCCAGCGGAATCCGCTAATCAGGTAGACCACCGGGTTGAACAAGGTGACCGTTTGCCAGATTGGTGGCAACATGCTGATGGAATAGAAGCTGCCGCCGAGGAACGTCAGTGGCGTGATAATCAACGTCGGCATGATTGCCAGCTTCTCCCAGTTATCCGCCCATATCCCGAGAATGAAGCCAAACAGGCTGAACGTGATCGCTGTCAGTACCAGGAACAACACCATCCACACCGGGTGTGCAATTGTAAAGTCCACGAACAGGGTCGCTGTGGCCAGAATAATGCCGCCGAGAATGATCGACTTGGTGGCCGCGGCGCCGACGTAGCCGAGAATGATTTCCACAAAAGATACCGGCGCGGATAACAGCTCGAAGATGGACCCTGCATATTTTGGAAAATATATTCCGAATGACGCGTTGGAAACACTTTCCGTCAACAGGGAAAGCATGATTAATCCTGGCACGATAAACGTGCCGTAGCTGACGCCGTCGATTTCCGTAATGCGTGAACCGATCGCAGCGCCGAATACGACAAAATAGAGTGAAGTGGAAACGACCGGCGAGACGATGCTCTGCAGAAGCGTGCGACCCATGCGCGCCATTTCGAATTCGTAAATTGCTTTGACAGCGTGCCAGTTCATCGGATTTTATTCACCAGCTCGACAAAAATTTCTTCCAGTGAACTTTGTGTGGTCTTTACATCATGAAATTTGATCCCGGCGGCGCTCAGGTCGCCGAGCAGTGCCGTGATACCCGTGTGTTCCGCCTGCGAATCATAGGTATAAGTCAACTCCATGCCCTCCTTTGCGACATCAAGGTCATATGAATCCAGTTGCGGGGGAAGCTCGCGTAGCTGCTCCTGAAGCTCGAGTACCAGTTGCTTACTGCCTAGTTCCCGCATCAGACGCACCTTTTCCTGCACAAGTATGATTTCACCGTGATTGATGATCCCGATGCGGTCGGCAATCTGTTCGGCCTCTTCAATATAATGCGTCGTCAGGATGATGGTGACGCCGGATTCGCGCAGGCCTCGTACGACATGCCACATGTCCTGGCGCAATTCTACGTCGACGCCGGCGGTTGGTTCATCGAGAAACAGGATCTGTGGCTCATGGGACAGTGCCTTGGCGATCAGCACCCGGCGTTTCATGCCGCCCGATAAAGTCAGGATTTTGCTGTCTTTTCTATCCCACAAGGACAGCGATTTCAGCACCCGTTCGAGGTGCTCGGGAGCGGCCGGCTTGCCGAACAGGCCGCGGCTGAAACTGACGGTGGCCCAGACCGATTCGAAGGACTCGGTGACGAGTTCCTGCGGCACCAATCCGATCATCGATCGCGTGGCGCGAAACTCGCGGACGATGTCATGTCCGTCGACCAGCACCTTGCCGCTGGACGGATTTACGATGCCACAGATGATGTTGATAAGCGTCGTCTTGCCGGCGCCATTGGGGCCGAGCAGCGCGAAAATTTCCCCTTTGTGAATTTTAAGGGTGACATTATTCAGCGCCTGAAATCCGTTATCGTAGGATTTCGAAAGATTCTCGACGGAGATGATTGTCTGCATCAGTCAAAACGACCGCAAGGTCCAAAAATATATTCAATATGCAGAATTCAGCTCTCAGTACTTTTTCAGGTCCCCGAGTTCTGCCTTTTGCTTGTCGACCATTGCCGCAACATCGGCCAACAATTGTTTTGCGTCGTAGACGATGCCGTCCTTGATCGTGACCCTGACACCACCGACGCGCTCCGGTTTGCCGGTTTCTTCATTCAGACGTACCGCACCGGTACCGTAAAGTACTTTCATATTGGCGACCGGGTTTTCATCGATAATGATGAGATCGGCGAGAAGTCCCGGGCGTATTACGCCGAACTCAATATCCTGTCCTTTCGGTTTGTGCAGGGCCTGCGCACCATACATCGTTGCCGATCGAATGACCTCGAGCGGATGGAAGCCGGCTTCCTGGAGCATTTCCATTTCCAGGATCGTGCCGAAGCCATAAAGCTGATAAATAAACCCGGAGTCTGAACCAACAGTGACCCGGCCACCCATGTTCTTGTAGTCGTTAACAAAGTGCATCCACACGCGATAGAAATTCTTCCAGGCGATCTCATCCGCAGTCGTCCAGTCAAACCAGTAAGCGCCATGACTTTCGCGATTCGGTGTGTAGAAATCCCACTGCGTCGGCAATGTGTATTTACTATGCCAATCAGCATTACGTGCACGCATGACGTCGCGACCCGCCGAATAGATGGTGAATGTTGGATCGAGCGTAAAATCGAGCGCTTTGAATTCCTCAAGCAGTGCATTCCACTTTTCCGATCCCCGGCCGGCGATCAGGTTCCATTGCCGCGCCACCTGCCCGAATCGATGTTGTTCATTGTTGTAATTCATGTCTACAGGCCAGGGTTGCACGTCATTGTTCTCGTACAGCGCCTCGAACAAGCCATAGTAATGCGTAATCGTGCCCAGACCGATTCGCGCGGCATCCTGCGCATTCATCTGTGCAACGCCCAGCTGCCCGAGATGCGCAGTCGTACCGAGACCCAGTTCCCTCGCCTCATCAATCAGGGCTTTCATGATTGCCGGGCGATGCGATTTGAGTTTCAATCCGTCCACTCCCTCGCGTGCGACATAGCGCACCCATTCCCTGGCGGCGTCCGGTGTGAGAATCTCCACATCGTCGTATTTCTCACCGGAACCCAGCGTGTGATAGGCGAACATCCTGGGCGCGACTATCTCGTTTTTGGCGCTGCGTTCTTTCTCCGCCAGTGCAAACTCAAGACTGCCACTCGGGACCCCGCGAATTGTCGTAATGCCATGGCCCAGCCACAGTTTGTAACTGTACTCGGCCTCGGGCGCTTTGCTGCTGCCACCCGTGTGCGTATGCATGTCGATGATGCCGGGCATGACGTAGGCACCATGCGCATCGATCTCGCGCGTCGCGTCCGTCGGACGCTCTTCTTCGTCGATCGGTAATCCCGGATATCCAACTGACTCGACCTTGGTGATGCGATTATTTTCGATTACGATGTCCACCGGCCCGATCGGTGGTGCACCTGTACCATCAATCAAGGTGGCGCCCCTGATAATCAGCCGCTCGAACGGCCCCTCACCTTCACCCTCCTGACGGTCCGGCGCAGGGATCATTTCAGGTTCTTCGTCCTGTCCCAGGACTGGCCAGGCAAATGCCACCATGACCAGCGCAGCCAGAAGGCGGTTGGTCATACGTCGAGACTTGAATACGCTCACAATGTTTCCCCCGATTCTTGTCGTTATTGAGCCTTGCCGCATGATAGCGGCTTTTCTGCACATGGGCATACTTATGTCGCGCCGGACAGGACATCCGAGAGCGACGATGTCACAGGGACTTACTTATGTCGCGAGTGAATTAAGCCGCGGTAATTCATATACGTGATTCCCGGCTTATCTGTGGTCGTCGGGACCCAACCGAAAAGAAGCGGCCTATAGCGGACATACGCGGGAGGTGACCGAGGCTACTTGATAATCAGAGAGCCAAACGTGAGCCGGATTTCCAACTGACGTTGTATCTGGCAATCTCGGGTTGATTCTGAGCCAACCGGAACTGCCGCGAAGATTCACGAGATATGATTACTTAAAGAACCAACGCGCTCCAATGGTGAAGGCGTCCGTGTCACCTGCAAACTCCAGGCTCACGCCTGCAGAAAGCTGCTCAGTGAAATAATAGTCACCTGCAAGTTCAAGGTAGGTGTCGCTATCGTCAAGGTTAGTGTGGTTAACGGATCCGCGTATCTCGAACTGTGGTGCCAATAGACCGCGAGCGCCCGCCGAGAACGCAAAACCATTGTCGTCTGAGCCGCCCCCCGGGGTATCAATATCGACCCGAACGAAACGAAGTGTACCCACGAGATCGAAGTCCTTTGAGTAGTTCCAGACGTAACCGCCACCGAGTTCCACAACGGTTGAATCAACATTGTTGTTGAAGTCCAACGCCGTCAGTCCACCGACAATCATCCAGTTATTTTCCAGCTCATACGAGATATTAAACCGCATCCCGTCACCGCCGCGGTTATCAACATCAACGAAACGTAGCTCTGCGTAGGTATAGCTAAGACCAACTTTCTGTTCCTCGGCCGTTTGTGCAATGGCAATACCGTGTACGAGCAGGCCTGCCAATAGAAATAGCATCTTCATGGAACTCTCCTGATTATTGTTTGATTAAAAGCTGGCGAAGTGGATTTCACCCTAAAACGGCGCGAATGTTAACCACCGTATTACCCGCGTGTCTAATCACATTCAGGGATACCGTGGTGGATTCACGACAGGCGCCCCAGGCGATTGTTTTGCCGTAAATTATTCGGCGTAACGGAGTGTCTCTGTTTGGCGTCAGTAGCTGAAAACCATCTACCGATTGCGCAAAATTTATTTGCATATCAAAGTCGATACTGATGATTTCCAACCAAGGCATGGGAACTCAGCGAAATGAAACTGGGGAAGAAAACGGTTCCTTGAAGACGCAGGCAATCGTTGCTGTACGCTTGTGTCCATTTTGAGCCGGGCTGTACGTTTCTGATCGATTGAACGACTGCTGCCGACGAAAGGAGGCTATCGATCTCGATCAAATCTGACACTGTCTGTGCGGTCAGATCTCAGTTACTGCACTTACCTCACCCAGTCGGCATTTACCGGCAGTCGATGAATCCGCGCACTTGCATTGGTAAGGGGGAACTACAGCGGCCCGGCAGGATATCCACCTGATTTGTGAATAAGTAAAAAAAAGAATATACGCTTAAATAGCCGCGCTATAGTGTTGAGCATAACCACGATCTGCCGGTCCTTTAATCCCTGACACGCAATTGGAATTTCACAATCATGAAACATAGATTCGCTGCGATCAACTCCTGGCTCATGGTCTTTACCATAGGATTCGCCAGCTGGAACGCAGTGGCAGACACGCCTGCTGCCGAACTTCGCGTTGACGGGACACGTCTGAACGCGACGATGGGGCACATGAAGACATTCGGTATGAGTGATACCGGTGGCTCAACGCGCGTGGCATATAGTGATGAAAATCGTCTCGCGCTGTCCTATGTTTCCGCACTCATGTTGCAGTCGGGTCTGATGCCGCGAATCGATGTCGCCGGCAACCTGATCGGCCGGCGCAAGGGCAAGGTAGCCGGGCTTGCGCCAATCGTGTCCGGTTCTCACATCGACACTGTGCCGGATGGCGGCCACTACGACGGTATCGTCGGCGTAATGGCTGCCGTTGAAGTTGCCCGTACCTTGTACGAGGCTGGCCATGGTCTCGATCATCCGCTCGAAATTGTTGTCTGGAGCAACGAAGAGGGTGGCAAAACCGGCAGTCGTTCTTATATGGGTTCGGTGGAAGAGCGGGAACTCACATTGCCGAGTCTTGGCGACAAGAATATCGGAGACGGCATCACGTTGCTGGGCGGCCATCCCGATCGATTGGCGGAAAATGGTCGGAATCGCGGCGATATCTCCAGTTATATCGAACTGCACATCGAGCAGGGTGCGATTCTCGACAGGGAAGGCATCTCCATCGGCGTTGTTGAAGGCATTGTTGGCATCAAACGCTGGAATATTACTGTCGTCGGATTTGCCAACCATGCCGGAACCACGCCAATGGCCCAGCGCCAGGATGCTATGTATGCAGCCGCACTGATCATCGCGGACATCCGGCACATTATCACCGCAGAAACCGGAACACAGGTTGGAACTGTCGGGCGCCTGCAGGTACATCCTGGCGCACCAAACGTGGTACCGGGGCGGGTTGTTTTCAGTCTCGAAATTCGCGATCTCGATATGGAAAAGGTCGATCACTTGTTCAGCCACATCAGGGGATCCGCGAATACGATAGGTGAAGAAACCGATACAACAATCAGTTTTGATCAGTTCTATGAATCACCGGCTGCGATCACCGACGAACGAATAAAAAATCTGATTCAGGACAGCGCCGATGCGTTGGGCCTAAGTGCCATGCACATGCCGAGCGGAGCGGGACACGATTCGCAGAGTCTCGCCGGCATTGCGCCGATCGGCATGATTTTTGTACCAAGCAAGGATGGCATCAGCCATGCACCAGGCGAATTTACAAGCGAGCAGCAAATTATCAATGGTGCAAACGTGCTGTTGCAAACGATTATCGGAATGGATGAGCTGATCGAATAAAGTAATCCGACCGTTTAATCCGCGGAATAGATTGCGTGACCGCCGACAATCGTACGGACTATCCGCAAGTAACGAATCCGATCAGCATCCATTGTCATGATGTCCTCACCGACTACCGTAAAATCAGCGAGCTTACCCACCTCGATCGTGCCGGTTAGATGCTCGTTGAATGTCTGGTAGGCGGGCCCCAAGGTATGCAGACGAATGGCCTCTTCCCGGCTGACCGCCTCTTCCGGTCCGTACACTCTGTCGTCCCATCCTTTGCGGGTAATTCCGGTCCATAATGTTACGCGCGGACCGTAGGGTGCGCCGTCAGAGCCCCAGCTCATCCACACGCCCGCATCCAACAATGACTTCGTCGGATTCATCGTTGCCTCGCGTTCGCCCGCCAGCGATTCGACGGCAAATGAACCGAGCCCGACAGTAAATGACGGCTGACTCGCAACACCGATGCCGAGACGCGCCATTTTCTCTATCGTCTCTTGGGGCGGTTTGACCACGACATGATGCAGATAATGCCGGTGATCGTCCCGTGGCAGCTCCGTGAGAATTCTCTCGAGTTCGTTGACGACCATCTCTACCGCGCCATCGCCTATCGTATGGATCCCGAGTTGCCAGCCGAGTTCGTGTGCGCGCCTGGCGACAGGGTAGAACGCCTCCGCCGGTATACGGATTGCCCCGGTGTAATCAGGACGATTCTCGTAGGGTTTCAGCGACCAATACGCCGGTGCGCTCAGACCGCCGTCGATGCTCATCTTGATTGCGCCAATCTGCAGACGCTCGTTGCCGAATCCGGTAACGAAACCAAGCGCCTCCATTTCAGAAATTGCGACGCGCACACTTTCGTCGAGATCGTCATATGCGTCGTATCCGGGACGCAGCCTGATCTGCAGGGTCGCCCTGGGAAGTTCGCCACCGTGCCGTGCGTAAAGCGCCTGGAACAGGCGCAGGTCATCCGGTCGTACACCGGCGACATTGACGCTCGTAACCCCGGAGCTCGCAAACTGCAGCAAAAGCTTGCGAAGATTCTCAATCGCCTGATCATCGCTCAGTTGTCGGCCGCCACTCGATGGTGCTAGACCGCTGACCAGGCGCCGCGCCGAATCATAGAGGCGGCCGTTCGGTTCACCATCTTCGTCATGTCCAATGTGCCCGCCACCCGCGAAAGTCGTCGACCGATCAATACCGGAAAGTTCCAGCGCCAGTGAGTTCAAAACGGTTGTGTGTGGGCCGCGGGTCAAAAGAACCGGATTGGTAGTCGTGCCTTCATCGAGATTAGCGCGCGTCGGAAGATTTTCATTGGGCCATATTTCGCGGCTCAGCGCGCCAACAATCCATTCGTTTTCCGCAACGTTCGCGGATTCCCGTCGCAGCGCGTCCTGCAATTCAGGAATTGTCGTGGCTTCCCTCACCCAATCCGGGACCTGCGAAATCAGGCCGCCCTTCCATTCCATTAACAGCCCCCGTCCCGCATCGGCATGCACATGATTGTCGAACAGCCCGGGTATCATGGTATTGCCTGCGAGATCGATAAGTTCAGTACTATCAGATGCGATTTGCAGGATGTCGGCATTCGATCCGACGTGGACGATCCTGCCCTCGAGAATGGCGACCGCTTCCGCCGGATCAGCACCGGCAACACCGATGATCACTTTGCCGCCGTAATAAATCACCTCGGGTGGCGTGACGCCCTTTGTTACCTGCGCCGAATCACATCCGGCGATCAAACCGCAAAGAAGCAAAAGAGCGGGAAGAGTTATCCCTGTATTTGAGAAGTTCAACATATGTCCCCCGGTTAATTTGCGGGCGATCGGCGAATAAGCAGCCACAGGCCGTACGTCAGTATTGGCAACACGTAAATCAACAGGAAACCCCAGGTAATTGTGCCGTAACCCTGGGCAACCAGATTGGTAAGGCCGATCGCATCGGCCAACACTACGGCAACGAAAAGAATGGCGAGTGCCACTGCCGGACGCATCCAGCGTGGCATCCGAACGCTTCTTTCTGCAAACGTTTGATCGAGCCGTTCGTTGACACCGTGAATCAGCGCAGTCCCTGTTTCAATGAAAGTGCCAAACAGAACGATCGGGAACAGGATTATCAGGAACTCCGCACCTCGCAAGGTATTGAGCAAAATGGTCACCGGCAATACGCCGTCGCCACCTTCCGCGACCAGCGCCTCGTACTGTCCAATCATCGCGATGAAAAACAGCACGGCCGGCAACATCGCGATCGGTCCGCCAAGTAAGCCGGCAGTCACTGCATCGCGTCGCGATCCAAGGTGCCGTACGCAAAAGAGCAATGCAGGAATAATGGCGAGATTATATCCGGAGTACGCAATGCCGCTTTGCAGCCAGCCATCGTTGATACCGAATGCGGTCAGGTTGGTTTGAATCTGCTCACCGTGCTGAATCAAGTGCCAACCGAGAAGTGTGATGTAAGTGCCGTAGAGCACGAATGACCAGATCGCGAAGAAGCGCTCAACCGCCGAAGTACCTAAGAATACCAACAAGGCAATCGAGGTCATGATGCCGACAATGCCGACGAACGGTGGCAAACCGAATGTGTCGCGGACAATATCTCCCGCCGCTGCTCCAATGATGGAAATGACCAGGATCATCAGCAGCCAGTACAGGATCTCGTAAATCGGCCAGCCTCGTCCGAGCAGTGCTCTGGAGAAGCTGCGGTAATCGTAAAGCTTGAAGCGCCGCGCAAACTCGAAAGAAACGACCAGAACAATACTGAATGTGATCGTCGTAACTGCCATGCCGAGCAGACCTCCAACGGGTCCATGCCCGAGAAAAAACTCGGCGAGTTCCCGTCCCGAACCGTAGGCACCAGCAATGATGGCGGACTGGAATATGAACCCCGGCAGCAGGTAACGCTGGAACCAGCTGTTTTTCATGCTGTGTTTATGCCCATAACTCGGGACTGAATGGTTCGACCTGGCCGCTTTTATATATTAAAGGGTGAGCGCAGTCTTGTGCCTGCAACAGGGGGCCGTCGATGTCCACATACCGGCAACGCTGTGCGATTACGAATGCCGGCGCCATCGCGAGGGAGGAACCGAGCATGTTACCGACCATCAGGTCGAATCCCATCGATTCCGCCTGCAATGCAAGGGCGAGGGCTTCCGTGAGCCCGCCCGTCTTGTCCAGTTTGATATTGATGATCTCGTACAGGCCGGCAAGCCGGTCCAGGTCCGCCCGGGAGTCACAGGACTCATCCGCGCACAGTGGAATCGGTGATTCAAAGTCCCGGAGTGCCTCGTCATCGGCAATGGCCAGGGGTTGTTCAACCATTTCGACATGCAGCGCTTTGAGGCCGGCCGCATATTGGTCGAGATCATCGATCGTCCAGGCCTGGTTGGCATCGATAACGATTGCGGCATCCGGCGAACCTTTCCGGATAGCGGCAAGCTGCTCAAGCGGATCCCCAATACCGACTTTTACCTTGAGGATCGGAAAATCGGCATGTGCCGCTGCGTCCTTTTGCATATTCTCCGCAGTATCGATGCCGACCGTATAAACCGTCGTCACCGCATGCGGCTGCCAGTCAAGCATTTGCCAGACGGTGCGCCCTGACTGTTTCGCTTCGAGATCCCACAACGCGCAGTCCACCGCATTGCGCGCGCCACCTGGCGGCATTATCTGCTGCAGCTCGTCCCGGCTGATGCCACCTGCAATCTGCGGCATGACCGCCTCGATCTGCTCTTTGATCGAATCAATCGTCTCACCCTTGTATGTCACGCCCGCGGCTTCGCCCGATCCCGTGTGTGTACCATCGGAAATATGGCACAGGAGCGTTTCGGCATGCGTAGCTTCGTCGCGCGAAATCCTGAACGGTTTGCGCAACAACCAGGTTTTAGGCTCGACCCTTATTTCGTAAGGCAATATTCGTCTCCGGATCAGAAATTCTCGTCGAGATAGTCGACAATCGCGGCAACTCCGGTAGCGACCGGATCGACACATGGCAAACCCGTCAGCTCCGACAGTTCATTCAAGTATGACTCACGTTCACCGGCGTTCATCGCGGACGTATTGACACTGACGCCTGCGCAGCGGATCTTGGCATTAGTCACTCGGCCGCAAACGATAGTCTGTTCAATCAGAGTTGGAATATCCGGCAACAGACATTCGGGGAACGCTTCGACATACTTCCGGCCGGCAGCGTGGCAGACGACGAATGCGTCCGCTTGAGATCCATGCAGAAGACCCAGCGTCACCGCAGCGTATCCCGGGTGAAAAAGAGAGCCCTGCCCTTCGATGACATCCCAGTGATCGGCCTCGTTATCCGGCGACAAAATTTCCGCCGCGCCGGAGACAAAATCAGACACCACGGCATCGATCGGAATACCGCCACCCGCGATCATGATGCCCGTCTGCCCGGTCGCCCTGAAATCTGAGTTCCAGCCGCGATCCTTCATCTCTTGCGCGATCGCGAGTGCCGTATACTTTTTGCCGACGACACAATCTGTGCCCATCGTAAGCAATCGTTTGCCGGTCCTCTTTGCTCCAGTGCCAACCGGCAGGTCTGGTGGCGGCGACCTGACGTCGATCAAGGAAACCGCCTTGCTGGCTGCCGCTTCCGCAAGCCCAGGGACTTCCGTCAGCGACGCATGTGTGCCTGCGCAAATGTCGAGACCCGCATCCACCGCATCAAACAGCGTAGCCACCCAGTGCTCGGGAATGGTGCCGCCCACGCCAGCCACCCCCCAGATCATCGTTGCAGCCCCGGCCGCTCTGGCTTCAGCAGGCGTCATATCCGGAAGCCCTAAGTCGACGCCTGATCCTGGCAGCCGATACTGGCCGGTGCAGAGCTCGGGCCGCCAGTACGCGATTCCCAGGCCGGTTTTGGCATGTGTTTCCTCCGGTTCATCGCCGAGGAAAATCAGGTAAGGAGATTTTATGTCGATCTGCAAATCCGTCCTGTGTGCGCTTTGCTAAGCGGCAAATAAGGAAACTCCAAATAACCGTTGCATGATGAGTATCAGGGACATTCCCGTGAATACGACCAGGCTTAACCAGCCAAACCAGGTGGCAAACATTGATGGATAAAAGACCTTGTCATCCTTGCGAATAATCGTCAGGCAATAATAAAGATTCAGAAAGAATATTACCGGCGCTACGAAATAAGCGAGCGCAGACGCAAGCAAAACCAGGTAAACAGGTCGTGGCAGGCCGACGATGATGGCAACCGATGTAATGAGCGAGAAAAACATGGTTGCCCGGTAAATATTATATTCCGAATACCAGGTCTTGCGTTGCGCCTCACTCAGTTCTTCGCGACTTGTCCTGGGTAACGACGCAGTACTTCGAAACAGATTCCTGCAACAGGCGCCAACGACACGTGGCCAGCCGTCAAAGTAATTGAACGCCGTTGAATAGGTCGCCGCAAGTGCGCCTATTAGAAAAATGATCATCAGGTGGGGACCCACGCTGTCCGTAAATATCCTGGCGATCTCCCCCATAACGGCATTGCCGCGTACCTCGCTTGGATACAGCCAGACTGCGGCGAGCACCAGGAATATCGTGGCAAGCAGAAACGAAATAACGTGACCGAGGCGAAAATCAAGCAGGCCTATTTTGAACCAGCGCCGGCAATACTCCTGGGCGTGTACCGGCAGTTGCGACCGATCGATGCTGAGATCCGATTTCCTGGCGTTAAATGCATCGAACGATTTGGCGAGGCCGCGCTCTTCCATCGGGCCGCGCAAACGGCCCATGCCGACTTTCTTGGCTTTACCCCACTCGGACGCCTGCAATGAGACGTCGATTCCTGTCGGCAAAAGACCGAGGAATGAGGCGATGATCAGCCACGATCCCTCGGGTGCGTCGAGTCGGAAGAAGTGAACGAATCCACTGACCGGCGCAGGCTGCACGAAGTAAACCGCAAATGTGCAAACGATCAGGATTCCCGCGGCAATCTTCGTTACCAGCTCGACGACCGCGTAACGGCCGCGCAGGATTATCGCAACGGCTGTCACGCCAAGGAGAAAACCATAGACCGCGAGTTCCCCATCGTCATCGATGCCTGGTATGTCCAGCCCGAGATACAGCCGGAAAAAATAGAAAACGACTGCGGCGGCCGCTATTAATCGACCTGCCTGCCCCACAGCGGACTGGATGATGGTGGTTATCAGCACGTACCAGACAGGAATCTTTTTCCATGCGGTGGCATAAGCATCGAGCATGCTGCGACCGGTCGCATGCGTGAAGCGGATCGCCATTTCGAAACCGTAGTACTTGAAGATGTAGGCAATCGGCAGACACCACAGGAGTGCGTATCCATATCGCCCGCCCGCGACCGGCGCCGTAACCAGGTGGCTGGTGCCTATACCGGTCATCATCAGCATCATGCCGGGTCCGAACTTGCGTGCGAGGCTGCCGGGTGTCATCGACGGCAATTCGAGCGAATCGAAAGCGTCGTTGGTGCTGTTTTTATTCTGGTCAGTCATAGTCGGCCGAAGAAAATTATTGTAGGAGCTCGCCCCAGCGAGCGATATTCGCCCGACGGGCCGGGCTCCTACAGTTTTATTTGGTTCCTCTCTATCAATACGTGCCCGCTACACGCGCGCGCTGCTGAATCAGCGACAACACTACATCAATCGTCGGCGTCGGCACATCAACCATCCGTCCCAGTTCCTGCACTACCGTAACCAACGCATCGATTTCCATCGGCCTGCCCAGTTCCAGATCCTGCAGCATTGACGTCTTGTGCGCACCGACAGCTGCACCTCCCGCAATGCGCTTGTCTACGTTGATCCGAAATCTTGCCCCGAGTTTCTCCCCGATTTCCTGGGCTTCGAGCATCATGTTCCGGCACACGTCCCCGGTGCCCGGTGCCCCGGCAACCTTATCGAGGGTCGCATGCGTCAGCGCACTGATCGGGTTGAAACAGAGGTTGCCCCAGAGTTTGACCCAGATGTCGTCACGGATATTGCTGCGGACCCGGGACGTAAAGCCGGCATTTTTCAATGCCTCGCACAGTTCACTGGCACGCACTGATTGCCGGCCATCGGGCTCCCCGAGAATAAAACGGTCACCCTCGATGTGGCGAATGACGCCCGGCTCGACAATTTCGGCGGCCGGGTAGACGACGCAGCCGAGTGCCCGTTGCGGCCCGACAGCATCCCAGATCCTGCCGCCTGGGTCGATGCTTTCGAGTTTATGATTCTCATACGGACCTTCCAGTTGATAGAAGTACCACCACGGAATGCCATTGACCCCGGTCACCACGGTTGTATTGTTATCCAGCAGCGGCTGCAGGGAATCGACGACGCCCGGGAATGAATGCGCTTTCAGCGTAATGATGACGTAGTCCTGCGGACCGGCATCCTGTGGTTTTTCCAGGCAGCGAGGATGCGCGATTATCTCCTCTGTGCCCATCAATAACTTAACGCCATGCTTCTGCATTGCAGCGAGGTGCGGACCACGCGCGATCAGGGTGACGTCAACGCCTGCCAGCGACAATCGCACGCCGAGCCATGCGCCGATCGCGCCCGCACCAACAATGCAGATTCGCATCAGGCGACCCCCAGCTTCTCGGCAAGACCGATTCGCTGCAGTTTGCCCGTCGCGCCCTTGGGGATCTCGTCCAGAAAAATAATTTTGCGCGGCACCTTGAAAGTCGCAAGGCGTTCCCCGGCAAAAGTCCGAATCTCCTTTTCATCGGCATGCTCACCCTCACGCAGAACAATAGCCGCTGCAACCTCCTCGCCAAGTGACTTGTGTGGCATGGCAAATGTCACACACTGCTGAACGGCAGCGTGATCCATGAGTACCTCGTCGACTTCGCGTGGCGAAATTTTTTCACCGCCGCGATTAATAATCTCTTTCAGCCTGCCGGTAATCGTCAGGTATCCATCCTCATCCATGACGCCCTGGTCGCCGGTTCGGAACCAGCCGTTCACAAAGCACTCAGCGTTCGCGGCCGGGTTGTTCTCGTATCCGGTCGTAACGTTATCACCCCTGATGACGACTTCTCCCGTCTCGCCGGTTTCCAGCAGCTCTGCCTCGGTCTCGTCCATGATTGCGACCTCTGGTCCGGCGGCACAGCCCACTGTCCCGGGCTTCCGCAAACCCGGTGGCAACTGATTGCAGGTCATCTGGTGAGACGCCTCGGTCATTGCATATGCTTCCACGACGGGCACGCCGAATGTCTTCTCGAGCTCAGCGAGGACTTGTGGTGGTAACGACGAAGACGAAGATCGAATAAATCGCAGGCGTGCCCGGTCGATGACCTCCTGATTGCGTTTGGCGCGAGTCAGTAGCGCCTGATGCATCGTGGGCACTGCCGAATACCAGGTTGGCTTTGCCTGATCGAGCAGGGAGAAAAACTGCAGAGCGTCGAAACCGGGCGCGGCGAAAACGCTCGCTCCTTTCACTAGCGTTGCAAGTACGGCCGCCATCAAGCCATGAATGTGAAAAAGAGGCATCACATTCAGGCAAACGTCGCCGGATTCAAGACGCAGCGTTGCCTGGATGTTTTCGGCGGATGCGCAGACATTGGAATGGCTTAGCGGCACAATTTTCGGCCGTGAAGTTGTGCCGGACGTATACAGGACCAGCGCCACGTCATCAGGCCCCGCCAGTCCGCCATTGACGGATTGGCACTCCGCCCCTGCGTCACGGGACTTAAGTGAAAATGTGCCCACGGGCCCAGCCGCGTCAATACGGAGATCGAGAATACGAATCTTTGCTGCGCGCGCCGCCTCTACTGCCGGCGAATCGCTGCCATATTCGACCACCAGTGCCTTTGCACCAAGATCCGCAAGATAGAAATCAAATTCATCCTGTGTGTAGGCAGGATTCAACGGCGCTGTGGTCGCGCAACAGGCAATTGAAACGAATGCCGTTGCCATCTCGGGTCCGTTGTTTAATACGATAGCCACCCTGTCGTTACGGCCGATACCGAGATCATTAAGCGCGGCGACAGTCTCCGAAACGTGTTTTCGCAGTCCGCCGTAGGTGAGCGCGGAGCTTTCCAGTCCCGAGATCGCTATAGCATCGTCGTCTCCGACCTGCAGGAGCTCGTGGATCGTGGATTTGCTGCTCAAGTAATGCTCCCGGTTTATTATTTTTTGTAGACGGTGTTTGTTGCCTGATTACAGAATTTCACTCAGTGCTTTGTCAAGCGTCGCGACGGTGCGATCGATGTTGTGCAGCTTGTCGAGGCCAAAAAGCCCGATACGAAAGGTGCGAAAATCATCTGGTTCGTCGCACTTGAGCGGTACACCGGCGGCAATTTGCAGACCCTCTGCCGCAAACTTGCTGCCAGTACTGATGTCGGGGTCGTCGGTATAACAGACGACGACGCCCGGTGCCTCGAAGCCGGGTGCTGCAACGCTCCGGATGCCTTTTTCCGCCAGCAGGGCACGCACGCGATCACCAAGTTCCTGCTGCTCTGCACGGACTTTATCAAAGCCGTAGGCCTCGGTTTCCTGCATGACATTCCGGCACACGGCCAGCGCATCGGTCGGCATTGTCGCGTGGTAGGCATGCGCACCGTTCTCGTAGGCTTGCATGATCTCCAGCCACTTACCCAGATCGCAGGAAAAACTGGTGGTACTTTCGGATAAGGCAGCATCCTGCGCCGCCTCGTTCAACATGACGAACGCGGCACAGGGCGACCCGCTCCAGCCTTTTTGTGGCGCACTGATCAGCACGTCGACGCCGACGGCCTTCATGTCGACCCAGATAGTTCCCGAGGCAATGCAATCGAGAACAAGCATGCCGCCATGCGCGTGTACGGCTTCTGCTACTTGCCTCAGATAATCGTCGGGCAACAGCATGCCGGATGAGGTTTCCACGTGCGCCGCAAACACGACATCCGGTTTCTCATCGGCAATGGTCCGGGTGACCTTGTCGATCGGCGCAGGGGCAAACGGATCCTGCGTGCCCGTACCGGTTTTGCGCGCCTTCAATACCGTCGAACTGGACGGAATGGCGCCCATTTCAAAGATCTGCGTCCAGCGGAAACTGAAAAAACCGTTCCTGACGACCAGGCATTTTCTGCCGGTCGCAAACTGCCGGGCAACCGCCTCCATACCGAAGGTTCCGCTACCCGGGACAATCGACACCGCATCGGCGTTGTAGACCTGCTTTAGAATTGCGGAAAGATCAGTCATTACAGACTGGAATACGCCCGACATATGATTAATTGCGCGATCGGTATAAACGACCGAGTATTCGAGCAAACCGTCTGGATCAACGTCCGGCAACAAACCGGGCATAGTATTCTCCCCTAAAATCAATATTGTGACACGGATCGCCGGGGTAAACTCTTCTTGTGAGAATCATCTGTGCACCAGACAGCTTCAAGGGATCGATGACCGCGACAACAGCTGCAGAAGCGATGGCCGCAGGAATCCGTAAGACCGTGCCAGACGTGATTGTCGACTGTTGTCCGATTGCGGACGGTGGAGAAGGTACTCTGGCCGCGCTCACAATGGCAATTCCCGGCGATCTGCGTCGGGTGATCGTGTCGGGGCCGCTGGGTGATCCGGTGGAAGCTGCCTTCGCGACTTTTGCAGAGGGTTGGTTTGCGGTTGTCGAATCCGCTGCCGCTGCCGGTCTTCAGCTTATCCCGGAACAGAATCGTGATCCGGAAAAGACCAGCAGTCGCGGTGTCGGCGAATTGATCGCGGCCGCCTGCGCGGCGGCTCCACGAAAAATCATTGTCGGGGTCGGCGGCAGCGCAACCAATGACGGCGGTTGTGGTATGGCGCAAGCATTGGGCGTGTGTTTTTTCGACCGTAACGGCGACGAAATCCGCACACCGATATGCGGCGGCATGTTGAGTAATATTTCCCGCATTGATATGACTAGTCGGCTGCCGGCACTCAGTAATATTGAAATGATTGTTGCCTGCGACGTGCGCAATCCACTGACCGGGCCGGACGGTGCGGCAAATGTCTATGCACCGCAGAAAGGCGCAACTGCTGATCAGGTTGCACGACTCGATGCAGGCCTGGCCCATCTGGCCAGGCTGGTTCGACGCGACCTCGATATGGATATTGAAGAGCGCCCGGGATCCGGGGCGGCGGGCGGACTCGGCGGTGGGCTCGCCGCATTTACCGGAGCCAGCATCGCATCCGGCATCAACACGGTCCTTGAGGCCGTTGACTTCGATCTGCGCGTCCGTTCCTGCGATCTTTGCCTGACCGGCGAGGGGCAGATCGATGCTCAATCCGCATCGGGCAAGGCCTGTATGGGCGTAGCACAAGCCGCGGGCAAACACGGCGTGCCAACTATCGCCCTGGTGGGCGCCGTCGGATCCGGCGCGGAGCAATGTCTTGCGGCCGGACTGCATGAATATGTCGTGATTGGCGAGGGATTGCCGGCCGAGCTATCCATGCGCCAGGCGAGCGTGCTGATCGCGGATGCGGCCGGCCAGGTGGCGAAAGATTTTCTGCGTCCTAATCCGGGGTAGCCGGCTCGGGTTCGCCAGCCCCTGCTGAAACCGGCACAGCATCGCTCTTCAGTAAACGGCCGGTCAGCACACCTGCTGTCATGGAGCCATTGACGTTTAGCGCCGTTCGCGCCATGTCGATCAAAGGCTCGATTGAAATCAACAATGCTGCAAGCAAAATCGGAAAACCCATTGCCGGCAATACGACGAGAGCCGCAAATGTCGCTCCACCGCCTACGCCGGCAATACCGAATGAACTGATCGCGACGATCGCCACAAGCTTCAGAATAAACAGGGGAGCCAGCGGATCTATGCCCATGGTCGGCGCAATCATTGTCGCCAGCATGGCCGGATAAATTCCGGCACAACCGTTTTGCCCAATCGTCGCGCCGAACGTTGCAGATAAATTAGCAACGGGCGTGGGTACTTCGAGCTCAAGCACCTGCGTTTCCACATTGAGCGGAATAGTGGCAGCCGAACTGCGCGAGCTGAACGCAAAGGTTAATACGGGCCAGACTTTCCGGAAGTAGTCGGCAACGTTGATGCCGTTGAGCCTCAGGAGCAGGCTGTGAACGCCAAACATGATTGCAATCGCGATGTATGAGGCAACAACAAAAGTAATCAGATTCAGGATGTCCGCGCCGTTCGAACCGGCAACGACTTTGGTCATGAGCGCGAGGATGCCGTACGGTGTCAGCGCCATAATCATATGCACAAGCTTCATGATAATCGCCTGCGTGTTATCGATGAAGCCACTGATCGCGTCAGCGCGGTCCGGTTCCTCCCTGGAAACCAGTAACGCAGCGATGCCGAAAAGAATGCCAAAAATCACAACGGCAATTATGGAAGTCGGGCGCGCACCGGTCAGGTCGTAAAAAATATTGCTCGGTATAAATCTGACGAGCATATCAGCCAGGCCAAGGCTTTCGACGGTTTCCTGCCGGGCAAGCAGTACATCGGCGCGGGCCAGTTCGCGCGCACCTTCGGTGAGCCCGTCGGCGGTTAGCCCGAAAATATTTGCCATACTGATGCCGACCAGTGCAGCAATCATGGTCGTACCGATGAGGATTCCGATCACCAACGCACCAATTCTGCCGAGCGCGGCTACTTCACGCATGCGTACGACAGCAGCAATCATCATCACGAGTACCAGCGGCATGATGATCATTCGCAACAGGTTTACGTAGCTTGAGCCGATCACGTTGGTCCACTCCAGCGTGCCGGGAATAATGTCCGTGTTACCACCGTAGGCAAACTGCAGTGCAAAACCAAACAGCATCCCGGCGCCAAGGCCAGCCAGAATTTGCTGGGCCAGCGAAAACGCGGGTCGCCGGAAGCGTGTCAGGAATACCATGATGCCGGCGAAAATGAGCAAATTGATGATGACGAAATAATTCATTCTTGAGAATCTACACGAAACCGACGCCGGGTGTCATTAACAGTCAGCTGTGCAACCGACCTGCTCGCTTCGATTCACATGAATGTAACGTGCCTGTTGACAAGCCGCATCGAGTTCGTCGGTGCTGGTACGCACCGCGAAATAGCAATCTGTAGTGATGTCGCCCCGCCCGCCGGGGCAACGTGCGCGATTTGATTTACAGGAAATCAAGCAGCCGGCGGACAGGGCAACGTCGTGCCACGGGGCTCCTCGTGTCAGGGGCCACCTCCCGGCGTGAACAACTCAAGCTCGACCCGTTCTCCCGTATCCGGATTGATCTCGACAATCAGCCCAATGCCCGGTACGTAATATTTGTTTTCCTCAACACCAGGCTCGAGCGGCGTGAAGTCTGCGGTCATCAGGCAATTGCCTGCACAGGACCCGCCTGGCGCCGCCTCGTCCGCGGTAACACTCAGAATCTCGACGGCATCTTCAGCTTCGCCGTACGCCACTTCCTGGCGGAACACATCACCGACCTGGGGATCAAATGGCAACAGGATGCCGGGCTCGGATCCGTTGCGGCCCGACTTCCACGAACCGTCGATATCGACGAGTTCGGGCGTTTCAGGATTATCGCCCGCGAATATCTCGAAGTTCCGGGCGATCTCGCCGCAATACCAGACGTTGCCGGCCAGGTCCTGCGCATACCAGTCCTGCGTAATTTCGACCACCTCGCCATCTTCGCTGGCGACGTCAATGACAACGACGCAGCTAATACCATCGATCAGCTTGGTCTCGCCGGTTACGGTTACCTCGATCGATTCGCCATCGCCGAGGTATAGCCAGTGATTTCCTGTTATCAGCGGAAACCATGGATTTACAGGGACCGTGTTACCTATCTCAAGCGGGTCAACGAAGTTGGCCGCGAACGCCTCGCCATACATTGGTTCGTGTGCGGCATCGCCGAGAGCCTCACAAAGCGTGAGACGGGCATCGAATACCTCGCCACACTCATCTTCTGTGTCCATAGCATCCAGTCCGATATCCACCAGGCAATCCGCCCGGTCAGCAGCATCCAGAATATCTGTGCAGATCGCCGTGCCTTCGAACAGGTCGTCCATTACATCGACCGCGCATGCACGCATCATGGACACGGCTGCAGATGAACAAGGACCGACAGCGAACATCGAAATGTCCTCGTCGCTTCCGGCCGATGCGATATCACTCACTGCTGCAGCCAGTGCCTCCATCTCGGGAGTCGGTGCAAGACTGACCGGGATCACACCATCGAGCACGCCGTCCGCAGCATCTGCGGCGAGCGCCGCAACAATCTCGTCAAACGAGGCGTCCTCGACGTTAGCGACAGCGCGCAACAGGAAGCCGAGTGCAGAGGACGCCTCGTGCACTTCATCATCATCATCGTGAACAACGGGATCGAAGTCCATGGGATATAGATCGCGCCCAAGGGCGTCTGTTGCGAATGCGCTGAGTACATTGGCAGTGGCGTCGTCGATTGCAGTCTGAATCGCCGCATCGTCGATAATCGTGCCATCTCCATCGAGATCCAGCGCCATGCGTACCTGCTGCGCGATCAGGGTCGTTTGCAGCGAAATATTGACGCGGTGCACTGTTCCCGCAGCACCCAGCATAACGACAGATTCGAGGTTTGCCGGCGTGTCTTTGAAGGTATCGTCTTCCGCATCGGTATTATCGAAAACGAAAAAGACCACTGTATTCGCAAATTCTGCCGGAACGATAAGCAAATACTGATCCTCCTCCGCAGGATCCCTGGTGACGGCGCCGATCGCAGACGCTGCATTCAGTGCGGCCAGGCGATCACCATCCGGATCGACGCTGTCGAGTGCTGCCTGAACATCTGCTGCAACAAAAGCGAAGAGCGTGCCACCGAAAACAGGGCCATCCGTGACGACTCCAGCAATTGTCAACGGTGCCGGGGGCGGTGGTGGAGCCGGCGGTGTCACTGGCGGAGCATTACTGCTGCTACAGGCAGCAAAGCCGATTGCTGCGCCGCTGATGATCAGAAGCATACATAAGCGGTGATAAATCCGCGTATTCCTGATATTAGTCATTGTCCTACTCCCGTAAATGAAACCAGCTCGACGCGGTCGCCCGTTGCCGGGTCAAGTTCGACGATTAAGCCGATGCCAGGCGCGTAAAACTTGTTTTCCTCGACGTCGGGCTCGAGTGGTGTGAAGTCCCTGGTCATCAGGCAATTGCCGGCACAGGCACCGCCGGGTGCTGCTTCAGTTGCATCGATTGCAAGAATCTCGATGGCGTCTTCCGCATCGGTCTGCGCGAATTCCTGTCGAAATACATCACCAACCTGGGGGTTGAATGGCAGCAACATGCCAGCCTCCGCGCCGTCTCGTCCTGCTTTCCAGGATCCATCGATATCGACCAGCTCGGGACCAGACGTCTCGTCACCATCGAATTCCTCGAAGTTTTCCGAGATCTCGCCGCAATACCAGACATTGCCGTCGACATCCTGTGCGTACCAGTCATCGGTTTTCTCGATGACAACATCGTCTTCGGATGCCGTGTCGATCACGACGATGCAGGTAATGCCATCGATCAGCTTCGTATCTCCCGTGACTTCCACTTCAATGGTTTCGCCGTCGCCCTCGTAAACCCAGAGGTTGCCGGGCACCAGCGCAAACCAGGGGTTAGGCGTAATCGTATTGCCGATTTCCAGTGGATTGACGAAGTTTGCCGCGAAATCGGGACCGAACTCCGGATCGTGCGTCGCATCATCCAGTAATTCGCAGAGATCGAGCCTGGCCTCGAGAACGTCGCCGCATTCTTCCAGCCCGTCATCAAAATCAGCCTCCGCATCGCTGAAACAGACCGGGTCCTGATTCGCGGAATCGAAACACTGTGCCGATGAGGTAAAAAAGTCATCGCGCAGATCGAATTCGCATGCGAGGCGCTGGGTGTGAGCGCTGTTGGCGCAACCCGGATCAGCGAGGGCATAGTCGCCCATCAGTGACCACGCACACCCGGCGCAAACACATGCTGCCAAAAAGTAGTTCTTGATTTTCATATTGATCTCCCTTGCCTGGCGCAATTGCCTGCGTACTCAGGGAAATAGACGGTCAATACATTTGAAATCTGTCGAATTTGCCGAAGAAAACAGCGCAAAGCGGTTGCGGTTACGGTGTTGGCCGCTCTGCGACCGGTTTGTGTCTCGCGCGACGTCTTACATTGATAGAAGTAACGATTTTGTTAGTGTGACAATGCGCCGATCGGCGCTATGCTTGATAATCATCCGATGAGACAGGGGCAGCTCATGCGCGGACGATTGACCGATTTCCGGCCGGTGATTTCGTTCCTTTCAATCCTGTTGCTGTCGTCCTGCGGTGGTGGGGGATCGACGGTTGCCAGTTCACCGCCCCCTCCTCCTCCGCCACCATCACCCCCTCCTCCTGCGGCGATTACCGTAACGACGAACCGGGTTTTCAGCCAGGTGACCCTGCAGGCGCCGGTCGCGATGATGCAGGCGCCCGGTGACACGAGCCGCTGGTTCGTGGTTGAACAGCAGGGCATTGTCCGTGTGTTCCCGAATATGGCAAACGTGACCAACAATGATGTCAGTGTGTTTATCGACATCAGTGCGCGCGTAGTCAGCGGCGGTGAACGCGGCTTACTCGGGATGGCGTTTCATCCGAATTTTAGCAATGGCAACTTCGAGGTGTTCGTCTCCTATACGCGCAGCAATGGTGGCCAGCGTGAGTCCATAATCAGGCGGTTTCGTAGCTTTGATAACGGGCTAACACTCGATGACACCGTCGACGAGATTATCCTTACGATACCGCAGGATAATTCGAATCATAACGGCGGCCAGATCGCGTTCGGCCCCGATGGGTTCCTTTATGCCGGCTGGGGTGACGGAGGCGGTGGTGGCGACCCGTTTGAACGTGCACAAGACAACAATTATTTACTCGGCACATTCACACGTATCGATGTAGACGGTGGTGTTCCATACGCGATACCCGCCGGCAATCTTTTCGAAGCCAATGCAGCGAACCTCTGTGATCAGGGTATCGGAGGCGCCGACTGCCCGGAGATATATGCCTATGGCTTTCGCAATCCCTGGCGCTGGAGCTTCGACCGGTTGAATGATGATCTGTGGGTCGGGGATGTCGGGCAGAACCAGTGGGAAGAAGTCGACAGGGTCGTTGCAGATGGCAACTATGGCTGGGATGACCGGGAAGGCGCACACTGTTTCGAGCCAGCTACCGGGTGTTTGACGAACTCAATTGATCCCATCACCGAGTATGACCACAGCCTGGGGCAGTCCATCACCGGCGGCTATGTCTACCGCGGCGCTGCTATACCGGAGCTTCAGGGCTTTTATGTATACGGAGATTTTGTCCAGGGCAGGATCTGGGCGATTCCGGCAACGAGTCAGCAGGGCGCAGTTGGCCAGCAACTCCTTGATACAGCGTTCGGTATATCCTCGTTTGCCGAGGACCATGACGGAGAACTCTACGTCATCGACTATGGCGGCAGCGTGCACCAGTTCGTCGACGTGCCATAGGGCGAGTCTGTCTGGCGGCTGCTACAAATTCATTGTGGGACCCGCCCCTGCGAGCGAAACTGGCCGAAACACCGAGAAATGTTGATTCTAATAATCAACAACTTGGAGAAATAATACTGTTCATGACTCAGTATTTGTCATACCGCCCTCGAGGTGCCCCATGTCTACCTCAGCCACAGTAATCGTCGCCGAACTGAATCCTGGCCCTCGGCAAAATACCTCCGCTTCAAAGCTTCTCGCTTGAACTCCGCACTGTAGCGTTCATATCGCTTCTTCTTCGTCATAAGACACCTCCCAGCGCATTATCGCGCCAATCTTATGGTATCCACCAAACCGGGGCAGAACCTTACAGCGGTCGTTCAATCTGCTAGAAAATTGCCAATTTGACCGACCGCTAACGGCTGCCATTTCAACCGGTTGATGCCTAATGACTAAAGACATTCTCACCCAGAACTCAACGAAGTCCTGATCGAATTCGGCCTTGTTCGCTGCCCGGAAATTGCGTCGATTAGGGCAGGAGGTTCTTCGTGACCCAAGTTTGCGAACCCAAGCTTCGCCCAGCAGTGAACGCTATGCGTTGCCCATCGGGATGAATACTTAAGCCGTAAAGCAGCAGTCCTTCCATCTCTAACCCAAGATATTGGGGCTCCCCGCCTTTCGCAGATATTAGCCACAGTTCGAGCCTTGGGTCCTGACCTTCGATTCGGCCCTTGCCAAAGAGCACGTGGCGTCCATCAGGCATCCAGGCCGGCTGAAACAGCCTTTCGGGTGGCTGCACTCTAAGCAGTTCCAGGGGTTCATCCCCCGCGGTTGTTGGTATGACCTTCAGGGCCCGCGATGTCGGGGTGGACCAGACAAAGGCCAACTGTTGACCATCGGGCGACACGGCTAAGTTGGACGCTCCAAAATATCCATCGTGGTTCATTTCTGTTGGCTGAGCCGGGACCGTGGACTGTTCGTTCTCTCCAGCAAGACGCGGATTTCCGCGATAGAGTTCTCTTTCGCGGCCAGTTTCGAGGTCCCGCACCACTAAGCTTTGTTCATCATTGGCAGTATCAGACCGCCGATAGATGATCGCCTTTCCGTCAGAGGCCCACACCGGCCATTCCATTCCGCCCTGGATCACTTCCGGATTATTGGAAGGAAGCCCCAAGCTTCGAATGACAATAGGAGTGATCTCCCCTATGTGAGCGTCGATGCGGTAGAAAGCCTGAACCCCAGCGCCACGAAGCTCAAGAGATCGCCCTTGGGCAAGCAAGGAGCGGCCGTCGGGTGACCAATGAAGTTGGAACGCGTGGACCCGCCTCATCCCGAGCCGGTGCCGGCGCTCCTCACCAGTTCTGATGGAGCGAATCCCGAGGACAGGTGGATCAAACTCGCTTCCCCCGCCCGATGCATAGGCCAAGTACCGACCATCAGGCGACCAGTCCGGCGAAGTGTCTAGACCTACATGGCTTACCAGCTTTTGGGGAGGCTGGAGTGTGCCGGTTTCTGGGTCAAGTGTCGCGACGTACACATCGCTCACCCAGGCGGATTGGCTGTAATAGTAGGAGCCGTCCCCAGTGAGCCCGAGCCAGTGAACCGCGATAGGCGCTATGTCGGGCTTGACCAGTTCAGGGGCTCCGCGGGGCTGCCCATCAACCACCTGTATTACCCAGGCACCGTACGTGTCCGCACGATCGCTGGCGAACAGGACCGACTTCCCATCGGGTGCCCACCCCAGCACGAAATCATTGACCGGGTGCTCCACCAAAGGCATCCCGCCACTCCCGTCGCTCGGAAGCAGGTAAATGTCGCGCTGGGGAGATTCTTCCTCGGGCGCGAAGTCATAAACAATCCACTGCCCATCCGGCGAAAACCTCATTCTCGAAGCACTTGAGTGCGTCCTCAGCACTCGTACAGAACTATCCGCCACAGAGACCAACACGGTCTGGTGTGTCCTGTTCTTTTTTAAGAGAGTCGCCAGAATATGCTGACCGTCCGGGGACCAGTCCTGGACCCGAATGCAAGCGATTTCCTCGTTGCGATAGATGACGCGCGGCTCGGAGCCATCGAGGCCGATGATGCGCAGGTCACATAGGTCTCTCTCAATGTGCCAGGCGTAAGCGACCTGCTTACCGTCGGGCGATATCGCCTGTTCCGATTCCGCGAACTCAGAGGACTGCTCCCAAGAACCCTTGTTGGTGAGGTGGCGCTTCTCCCCAGTCTTGAGGTCTTGGAGGACGAGGTCGCCGGTGCTCCAGTCCGTATAGGAGAGGAATCGGCCATCGGAGGAAATCGCTCCCCCAGAGACGTCAGCCACCTTGTAGCTCGTTGGGGCTGCTTTGTCAGGCTCTTGAGTCTCGGCAGTTGAGACAATCAAACAAGCGAAAACCACTGGAAACCACGAGAGCTTCACCCTCGCTGTGCCTGACACCAGTACTGACAGTATGGTAATCAATCGTTGCATCTCAGACGTCCTTTGATAAAGGGGGGGTATGATGAGCCGGGATTTCCATTTCGGCCTCCCGGATCAGCACTCTTCCATATATGAACCCATTTTTTGTACGCGCGGATTTCGCCGTCGCCGGTTCTTCCAACTCCCAAGCCCCAACGGTGCTATTTTTCATGGCGCCCCCTTTTGGCGAGGACATTGCTCGGCAGCTCGGCAATCTTGGGGTCCTTCGAGGGGCCATCCTTGGCTTCTCGGAGGAAGCGAGGGCCCGTGGCTTTCCGTCCTCGTCTTTCGGCGGGTTTGGCGTTATCGGTGTAATTCGACCCTACGCTCTTGTGCTGATTGCGCCACTTCACAGGGCGATTTGCCGCCAACAAGTAGGCCAGGATTAGCAAAATCTGAATGTCCCCTTGGGGTTGCAATTTCAACCGGTCGATGCAACACATTCGTGAAATTTCTCTGCTGGCGAGTAAAAACCAAATGTTTTACGTGGTCGGTCGTTAAGCTGACGAGCCACTTTGTTCAGATGTCTCTGCGAGTGTACCGACAAATCGGTGCCCATCATTGCCTGATTGAACTCCTTCCTTGACGATGTAGCCTCACTGAAAAGCTGAATTTTGGTGAGCTCTGCCTCTTGATTGATCTGGTAGGCGACTAAAACCAGGCCGATGACGACACCAATGTTGGCGCCAAGGCTCAGCCAGCTATTTATCTTCGTCGTACTCATAAGGACACCTTCATACGCTTATCGCGCACATTCAAAGGTGTCCATCAAACCAGGGCCGATTTTGAGGACCCCCATCATTTTCCGCGACAAACTCCGATTTTGAGGATTTTGAGGACCCCCATCATTTTCCGCGACAAACTCTATTTATTGTCTGGATGAATAATGGGTGTCCCCAATTACTTGCCCAATTACTTTTATCGCAAATGATTCTCATTCAGAAAACCCCTCCGCGGAGGGTTCTGTTTGACGGGTGCCAGTGTCGCTACCCGCCCGCAGAACCGGCCAAATCGGACAGAGCCGCCCCCCCGGGCCGATATTCAGCCAGCGTTCAGCCACCCGCAGGTAAGGTCCAGTCAAACAACAAGCCGTTCGGCGTCGGAGCACTGCCCTCCTGTCGCCGACCTGCCTTTTTCGTACCCCTCTTACGGAGATGACACTATGAATGTCTTCCGGACTCGGCTCCCTGCCCGTCACCTGCCTGCTGCCCGCGCATTCACCGGCAATCGCGTAATCGAATTTTCGATAATCCTTTCACTGCTTGTTTCAGTGCACGCACTTGCCGGCACCCAGGCTCCGACGATCAGGCTTTTTCCAACGACCGTTGTGGAAGACCTGCGCCAGACCAGTGCCGTCGCGAAGGAAATGGAAAGCGGATTGCAGGAAGTCATAGCCCGGCTCGATCAGCAGCAACAGCTTTACCAGGAAAGCAAGTGTGACGGTGCGGAAGACGACCCGGGCTGTCAGCGCCTTGCCAGGCAACTGGGTGCAACCTATCTCGACATGCTGGGCATTATGGAAGAGCGGCTGCCGGACATGGAACACACGGTCAACAACACACGACTCAGTCTCGAAAAACGCCTGCGCAGTGAGCTCGGCAACAAGATGACGCCATGGATGTTGCAGGAAACGCTGCTTGGTGGTAATTCCCGGGAAACTTCAGCACCGTCGCCGGTGATGCGCGGCCGCTCGGGTATGCGGTTGAGCGAGCGATTCAAACGGTATTACGAGCTCGTCGCATCGTCCAGCAGTCAGAGCGACCAGTCACTGGCGGTACTGGCATCCGACATTTACCTCGACATGGAGGAGACGAGTGAACTCATCGCCCGCACGCGCGAGGAGATCACCCGCGCCACGCTCATCGAACAACTGAACCAGTCATTTGGAGCGATTACACCGCAGATGATGGAAATCGTCGGTGGTGTGAAATCCATTTTGTTTGGCGACGAAACCAGCCAAATACAGATCGCGGGGCCGCCTCCGGGCAGCATCGAGCGAGCGTATCGCAGCCCGCTCGAAAACTAATGCACGCATTTAAGGAGTTTGAGTGATGAGAAAACTGAAGGCACGTGCCCCATTCAATGCAGCATTACTGATTACAATGTGCAGCGCGATGCTTGCATCCTGTGCTGCGACACCACCACCGTGCTTAAGCCCACAGACCAGGAACCTGAGCCATGCGGTTGAAGACGTCAAAAGCAACCTCCGCGGCGGCGGCTGTGCTGCCCACTTCGATCGCTATTACGATGAATTGCTGAGCATTGCTGAGGGCGATCCGAAAACAGAAAACAAGCGGATCTTCAGTGATTTCCTGGTGTGGGCCAGCGATGATGGACTGCTGAGTCAACGACAGGCCCGTGATTACTACAATCGATATTTCAATGTGAAATTTACGTCGATGCAGGGCGACTACAACAATTGCTCTCACACTTGTCCCCGTCGCGCGCGGGTCATGCTCGACATGCAACGCGAACTTGGCGACAAAGAGCGTGGTCTCCTGAAAGTCAGCCTCGACAGCGCCGGTTACTACCGTGCAGACGAGCTGTACCAGGAAATCGAACTGGTCCTCGAGGCGACCTGTACAGCCTGCAACGCCGGCCGGTAACAGGAAGTGCACGTGCGCACAGGGAATGGGCAGAATTTCGTTGAAGGCCTCACCGCCGGCGTGCTCGGATCGATAGTCGGCGCGAGTGCGCTCCTTTACATACTGAGCCGGAATGAGCTGGTCAGCTTCTCCCCGGAGCGGATTCCGGACCTGGGTGACTGGCTGAAGTGGGCATACACAAACCTGGGTTTGTCGATTCCAGTGTTCGCAATTCTGCTCCTGGTATTTTTCGCAAGCCTCAGGCGCCTGCGTTCACATCTCGAAAACGATCGGCCAATCGATGAGGTCGTGCAACTGGATCACCTGACCGAAATGTGGACAACGCTTTTTTTCGGCACTGGCGTGATCTGGACAGCGATCGGCATGCGTAGCGCACTTATTTTTGCACTGGGTGACCCCGATTCCACGATTCAGCAAGGTGCATTCGCGGTACTCCAGCGCATGGTCGACGGCGGTATCCTGCTCGCGTTGTCAACAACAATTTTCGGCGGCGTCGGTGGCTACCTGATGCGAGTATTCAAATCGATCTCGCTCGGCGCCTCATTGCAGCATTACTACGACCGGGCAGCAAGGGTAGACACATCGGTCATGCGCGAATCGCTGCAGCGCATCGAACAGCACCTGGTGGACCAGGACAGCACCAAAGCACGCGATGAAGCGCAATGATGAGGTCACCGCTTTTCTATCCACTGAACCGTGGTATGGACGCGGAAGGCGGTGGCGTTGCCGATTTGCAAACGGACGTCATGCGCTTCATGGCCATTCTTTCTCTATGCCTGATGGCAATATTCGCGCTGGTTCAGAGCATTCCACTTGCGCCGGTTGTGCACACGACGGAGATCAAAAATGTAGAGTTGCCAGTCGAGCAATCAGCACCGCCAAAACCCGTGGTTACCGCAGCGCGAGAAATCAAGTTGACTCGACCGCAACCGCAGAGGCTACCGCCGCCTGCACAGGCGATTGCGTCAGTTGAAGCAGCTCCAGTCGAAGCGGATCCGCTGCAACAAGGATTTACGCTACGCTTCGAAGACGACATCACACTAAACCGCCTGGTCGCCCGCAACGAGGTCGGCCTCTACGCGATATTCCCGGAAAAGTCATTTCGCATGAACGTCAATCGCGGCCAGATGAGTTTCTGGCCTGCATCCGTGCCGAAGCAGTTTCATGAAATGGACGCATCTACCGTTCCAGATCCCGTCATCGAAGCGTTTAAACGCAGTAACGGGTCTCGCGTGGCGGGCCTCCAATGGGGCGTCACAATTCCGTCACGAACGGCCCGGCAACTGGAGCAGTATTTGCGCGAAGCCAGCGGTGGTGCACTGATTATCGATGCAGATGGCGATCTGCGCCTGGAGCGGTAACATGAAATCGCTGCAGCTGAGCTTGGTTGTATTAGCGCTGCTGATGGCCGGCTTGCCGGTTGGCGCGGCATCCCGTCACGCGGA
>Ga0209988_10000176_pt1 | contig 35934 bp, 32 predicted proteins | sample N075metaG_FD_183115 | JGI IMG/M metagenome (GOLD analysis project Ga0209988, IMG submission 183115) | Deep subsurface microbial communities from Kermadec Trench to uncover new lineages of life (NeLLi) - N075 metaG (SPAdes) (version 2) | ecosystem: Environmental > Aquatic > Marine > Ocean trench... | reverse complement strand
ATGTGAGCGGCCAATACAAACTGTCTTTTTAAATTCAATTGCTCGTTCACCAAGAACCTTCCGCAACTCTTTTAAACCATCCAGAAGCAAACCGCCGGCCTGCCGCATCAAACTTGACAATGCTGTGTCCAGTAAATCGGATGAGGTCATACCGAGATGAATGTACCGGCTGTCCGGCCCGACATATTCTGCCACATTAGTGAGAAAGGCAATGACATCGTGTTTGACCGTCTCTTCAATTTCAAGGACTCGCGATTTGTCAAAATTCGCCTTCGCTTTAATGTTCGCAAGCGCTTCTTTCGGAATCTCACCTAATTCAGTAAGCGCTTCACAGGCCAATATTTCAACCTTCAGCCAGGTTGCGAATTTATTCTGGTCGACCCAGATTTCAGCCATTTCCGGCCGTGAGTATCTTTCAATCAAGACTCAATTCCTGTCAATTGACACTTTCCAGTTTCATTGAGACATTCAAAATTCGCTCGCCCCGCAAAACTTTAAAGTTTAATTTGTCACCGCCGCGCAGATCGGAATTTTCAATAACCGACCAAATATCACTTTCATCTCTGATTTCTTTACCGTTTACTTCCATGATGATGTCGCGAACTTCAAGGCCAGCCCGAGCCGCCGAACTGTTTTTTTCAATATCGGTAACAATGACTCCGCTTGTGGATCCCAAACGAAAGTATCGAGCTACTATTGGTGAAATATCCTCAACTTCGAGACCAGTACGAAAGCGCCGGTTAACTTCGCCGTGTTCCCTAAGATCCTTGACAACCCGGATTATGTGATTACTTGGTAAGGCAAAACCAAGACCGATCGATCCGGTATTGTAATTACTGCCGGTGTAAATAAAGGTATTCATACCAATGACTTCACCTAAACTGTTCACCAGCGGGCCACCGCTATTCCCCTGATTAATTGCAGCGTCGGTTTGAATCATATCCTGGTAAACGCGGTCGTTGCTCTGCCGTCCAAAATCTCTATCTACAGCGCTCACGACACCAACGGTTACAGTAGGTTTTGAATTTATTTCAAAAAGGCCGAAAGGATTGCCGAGAGCAATCACCCATTCACCAATAATGACATCCTCTGAATCCCCAAACCGGATATACTTATAATTATTTCCTTCTATCTTAATCAGGGCGATATCTGTAATGTAATCCGACCCCACAATTTCTGCGTTGTGAGTGGAGCCATCAGACAAAACCACAACAATTTCGCTGGCATTGTTGATCACATGTTCGTTGGTCAAAATAAAACCGTCAGATGAAATTAAAAATCCGGAGCCCAGGCTCTTTATCGCCTGGCGCGGAATTCTCTCAGGGAAAAAGAAGCGCAGGAAAGGGTCGTCGTAGTGGTTAGAACGACGTGCCTGGCGCATTTGGGTAACATTAATGCCGCAAACAGCATCGCTCACTCTTTCGACGGCACGCGTTATTGCGGTTCTGCGGCTGTTTGAAACCTGATCATTGACACCTTGGTTGTGCCGCGGCGAAACCGGTTGCGGAGTCATCGCAGCAAGCTCCGTCATGGCAGTCTGTTTTTCATTGCCTTGGCAAGCCCAAAGCAATGCAAGTGGCAAAATCACTAAGAAAAATTTTCTCATTTAATAATCTACTCTAACCAAAAACAAACCATGAGCAGGCGCTGCACTGCCAGCTCTCCTTCTATCCATCGATGCTAAAATATCTTGAACATCGCCGGGAAGCAACTTCCCACGGCCAACGTCTATCATCGTCCCCAAAAGGATCCTTACCATATGATGAAGGTATCTATTTGCACTAATTATAAAAGAAAGATTTTCCTCACTTTCTTCCCACCTTACGCTTTCAACATTGCACAGGTAGTGCTTTTCTTTTTGATTGAGTTTGGCAAAGGCCTCAAAAGAATGTTCGCCGATTAAGCACTCAGACGCTTGGCGAAGTTTGCGTATATCTAATTTATAATTACAAAACCATGAATAGTGACGGCCAACCGCCTTCGCTTTCTTGCCAACAATGTATCGATAGGTTCTTTTTACCGCATCATAACGTGAGTGAAACGCTTCATCTGCCTCTTCGACACACAACACTCTAACATCTGCCGGCAGATAACTATTTACTCCATTTTGAATGGAAACTACAGTAAGCTCACTTTCAGTTTTAAAATTAGCTACCTGTGCCAAAGCATGAACACCAGCATCGGTCCGCCCGGACGCGTGAATGACGGGTAATTCCTGTAGTAACTGTTTCAAAGAGCTTTCTAAAACGCCTTGAACCGTTCTTTCTTTCGGTTGTAGTTGCCATCCACAAAAATCCGTGCCGTCGTATTCAAGGATGATTTTTATATTTCTCATGCAAAGCTATTTCAAAACAACAACGCCTAAACACGCAAGGCCTGCAAAAGCCAACATACCAAAATCACCTCTGCGAAACCGCAATTTTCGAAAGGAGGTACGCCCTTCCCCGCCAATGTAGTGCCGTGCCTCCATGGCAACAGCCAGGTCCTCTGCTCGACGAATCGCTGAAATAAACAAAGGTAAAATCATCGGCACAATATTTTTGATTCTTTGCAGCAAATTACCCTCGAGAGAAACACCGCGTGATAATTGCGCATTTTTGATTCTGTCCGCTTCCAAGATCAGTAACGGTAAAAAACGCAATGACAGTGTCACCATCAAGACAAATTCATGAACCGGAACCTTAAAACGCTTAAGCGGGGAAAATAACTTTTCCAAACTATCCGTAATTTCGATTGGAGGTGTTGTCATTGTCAGAAAGGCAGCGAAAATAATTAAAAGCCCTAATCGTAATGAATAAGATAACCCGTTTACAAAACCTTCTTCGCTTAAACTGAATCCCCAAATAGAGATATGGATGAATTCTTTGCCCGGTGTTGTGAATAGGTGAATCAAAAATGTAATTAAAAAAAGCCAGAAAAATGGCTTTAAGTTTTTTAACATCCGGCTCAAAGGTATTTCGGACAAATACAATCCTAACACACATATTCCCGCCAAAAGCAAAAACAAAAAAAACTTTTGCGAAAGAAGCAAACAAGTCATGAAAATCAAACTTGCGAAGAGTTTGCTGCGGGGATCCAGCCGATGTAAAAATGAATTTCCTGGAAAATATTGACCGAGTGTTATGTCCTTTAAAGCCATCAAATAGTTCCATTTATCGAATCATTAATATATAACTATTTTTATAAAAATCAAATAAAAAAACCTGGCGTTGAAAAGACCGCATTTTTGACAGAAATCTAACTTTCGCTTGACTTTTAATTAAAAATTTGTACTTTGAAAATTCGATCGGAGGGTTCGTCATTCCAACCATTTATTCCACCTTAAATCATTTCGCCCGCAAACTCGGAATGGAGGAACATGAGCGATTTCAAAAGTAACCATTAATTAATTATCCTGTCCCATCCCATCTTACATTTTTGCAATTCACTAAAATTTCAAGCTAAACGAGAGGGAAGGAATATGGCTAAAGAAAAGAAAGGAACTCGTGTAAAGAACGGAAAGGGCGGCTGAATAACCCACTTGTCGGCCGTAAATCCTGCGAAGTTTAATGGAGGCAGAAAATCAAAATTGAAAAATAATATTAAAGGAGGGTTCGATGTCTGAAAAAAGCAATGCACAGGACTTTCAGCCGTTCATTCCCGCATCAACTTCTTTAAGTGAGATTACCATCAAAGCGGTGATACTCGGGGTTCTGTTGTCGGTCATTCTTGGCGCGGCCAATGCCTACCTCGGTTTATTTGCCGGAATGACTGTTTCGGCTTCAATTCCCGCAGCAGTCATTTCTATGGCGGTATTAAGCTTATTCAAAAATTCCAATATTCTTGAGAATAATATTGTCCAAACTGCTGCGTCCGCCGGTGAAAGTCTGGCGGCCGGAGTCATTTTTACAGTTCCTGCGCTTTTACTAATTGGCGCATGGACAGAATTTAATTATTGGGAAACAACCTTGATAGCCGGATTTGGCGGTCTCCTCGGCGTCATGTTTACCATTCCCCTGCGGCGAGCCCTGATCGTAGATAATCCCCTGAAATTCCCGGAAGGCGTGGCAACGGCCGAGGTCTTGAAGGTAGGGGATGTTGGCGGTGCTGGTGTGAAAGTGGTGGCAACAGCAGGCGCCATAGGAGCGTTGTTCAAATTTGGTGAAACCGGTTTAAGACTATGGGATGGCGCAGTCGAGACGGCGATGGCAGTAGGCAAAACCGTTGCTTATGCGGGTTCTAATCTCTCGCCGGCTCTCGTTGCGGTGGGCTATATTGTTGGCTTGAATATCGCTGTCTTAATCTTTCTCGGCGGGGCCATCAACTGGTACATCTTCATTCCTATTTTGACTGCCATGCAAGGAGGCATACCCGCGGGCGAATCGGCCGTTGATTTGGCAAACACGATGTGGTCAACCCAGACCAGGTATCTCGGCGTTGGCGCGATGATGGTCGGAGGAATCTGGGCATTAATTCGTCTCCGCAAAAGCCTCGTGAGCGGGATTAAATCAGGAATAGAAGCTTACAAACAAAAGAAGAGTGGCCGGACAATCATAAGAACGGAAAGGGACACCCCCATGCAATGGGTTGGCGCAGCAATTCTTTTTGCTGTAATCCCGCTTTTTTTTATTTTTAATTATTTTACCGGTAACATACTCTTGTCGCTTTTTATGGCGACGATTATGCTGATCGCCGGTTTTCTATTTTCTTCAGTTGCCGGATACATGGCCGGTTTGGTGGGTTCTTCCAATAATCCTATTTCGGGCGTAACCATCGCTACTATCTTGACCTCGTCATTATTGCTGTTGGTATGGTTGGGCACAGGCAGCGTCACGGGCCCGGCTTCGGCGATATTTATCGGCGCCGTGGTAGCCTGCGCCGCCGCCATAGCCGGTGATAATCTGCAAGACCTCAAAGCCGGACGCATTCTTGGTGCAACCCCGTTTAAGCAACAAATCATGCAGGTAGTCGGCGTTGCCGCCGCTGCATTCGTCATGGCCCCCATTCTAACGCTTCTTTTGAATGCTTACGGGATTGGCGAACCCACCGCAACGCATCCCAACCCCCTGGCAGCGCCACAGGCAACCCTGATGGCCGCCGTTGCGACTGGCGTATTTGGCGCGGGTCTGCCTTGGGGAATCGTCTCCTGGGGGATGGCAATAGCTGTGGGGATAATCATTTTAGATCTCTACCTCGAGAAAAGAGGCAGCGCTTTTAGAACTCCGGTTCTGGCAGTAGCAGTGGGGATTTATTTGCCATTTCAGCTTGAAGTTCCAATTCTATTGGGCGGTATTCTGGCATGGACTGCAGAAAGAGCGCTGAGGAAAAATGAAAAGACAGTGCCGGAAGATAAGAAAGAAGCTGCCGCAGAGAAAACCAAATCGGGCCTGCGTAACGGTTTGCTATTTTCGGCCGGCCTCATCACAGGTGAAGCGCTCGTGGGTATTTTGATGGCTATCCCGATCGTAATCTATGAAAGAAATGATGTTTTGGCGTTCTTCGGTGTTCATAGCTGGAATATTATAGGTATTGCGCTTTTGGCAATCGTGATGTTCGGACTTTATAAAACCTCGGTGAATGTCCTTAAACAACAAGAATAGCTAAGTTAAAGTTGTTAAAGTCCCAGACTCGCCAGAGTTCTCGGACTACCGCGAACTTTAAAACCTGAATACTTTTAACACTTGAATACTTGCAAATAAAAAGTGTTATCGTGTTCGGGTGTTAAAGTGTTAAAGTCTTCTTGTAATCTTTATCACTTTAACTTGAATATTTCTCAAGGTTACATATAAAAATGCCTGAAAAACAAATACCGCCCCAACGTCCCAAATGGAACCGCAAATGGGAAACAAACGGCATCGGTTTCACTGTGATTTTAGTCCCGAAATTTGGCACTCACATTCTCGGTAAATGGCTGGCGTCAAAAATGGTCGAGCCTAATTACCGGTTAAATCTCGATGCAATCGGCACTTTTGTCTGGCAGCAGTGCGACGGCATGAGAGATTTCAAAGAAATCGCGAATAGTATGTCAAAAAAATTCGGTTCGAAAGTTGATCCCGTTCATCAAAGGCTCACCCACTTTTTTCAGAGTTTGGAAAAAAGCAAATCGATTACCTGGGTTTGAATGGACAAGACTGTTTTAGAAAAGATTTGTAAACGAATCGATGGTTACCGAAATGACGCAATCAATCTGGAAAAAGAACTAACAGCCATCCCGGCCCTTGCCCCTGAAAGCGACGGGGACGGTGAACAGAAAAAATCCGAGTTCATTCACTCCTACCTGAAAAATGAACTTCACTGCAAAGACACCAATTTCTACAATGCCCCGGACGACAGGGTTAGCGCCGGCCACAGACCCAATCTCATTGCAAAATTCAAGGGGAAAAGCAGCGACAGCATCCTCTGGATTATGTCACACATGGATGTCGTGCCACCAGGAGATCTGAGCAAGTGGAACGGCGATCCCTGGACCACCAGAGTTGAAAATGGTAAAATATTTGGCCGCGGTACCGAAGATAATCAACAGGCTATCGTTTCCTCTTTGTTAACGGTCAAAGCATTTCTTGACGAAGGTATTGAGCCGGAAAAAAGCATCGGTCTCATTTTTGTCGCGGACGAAGAAACCGGCAGCCATTACGGTATCCAGTACCTTTTAGAAAATCACAAAGACCTGTTCAGAAAAGAAGACTTCTTTCTCATTCCCGACGCCGGAAACGAAGACGGAACTTTGGTTGAAGTTGCTGAAAAAAGTATTATTTGGTTTAAGTTTGAAGTGCTGGGAAAACAGACCCACGGTTCGACCCCGGAACTTGGCATCAACGCTCATAAAGCCGGCGCAAATTTAATCGTAGCGTTAGACAATCTACACACAACTTTCAATGCCTCAGACCCTGTTTTTGACCCGCCAATCAGCACATTTGAGCCGACCCGAAAAGAGGCCAACGTACCAAACGTAAATACCATTCCCGGCGAGGATATCTTTTACTACGACTGCCGCCTCTTGCCGAATTACGACGTCGATGATTTGTGGAAAAATGTTAAAGAAGTCTGCAAAAAAGTAGAAGAAAAGCATGGCGTTTCTATTGCAGTGACTTCACCGCAAGAACTCAGAGCCGCCCCTCCCACTCCGGTCGATGCTCCCGTGGTGAAAGCGATACAACTTGCCATTTCCGAAATTCGGAATGTGGAGACCGAGCCAAAGGGAATCGGTGGTGGAACGGTTGCGGCATTCTTTCGCGAGGCCGGTTTTAACTCGGTCGTGTGGGCAACCCAGGACGAAACCCTGCATGAGCCCAATGAATACGTCAAAATAGAAAACATTTTAGATGACGCTAAAGTTTTTGCTTATGTGGCGCTGCAATGCTGATTGAAAGACTTGCCAGTCATCCTTGAGATGACTGGCAAGTACCGCATCAAGGAGTTTTATCGAAATTATTTTTTTACCTAGAGCGGCCTGATTTATGATCCCGTTAGCAAAGTCAACCCGAGCTGTTCTGAAAAACTGCTTTGATCTAAAGCCGGACGAAAGTCTGCTGATTGTAACCGACAAATCATTAGCAGACGTTGGCGAAACGATCTGGAAAACCGCCATAAGAATATCGAAGAATTCGCTGCTGCTAAAATTTTCAAACGGCACGGACAACCAACTCCCCGAAGCAGTCCAAGGAGCATTAGCGCAAGCAAACGCTTGCTTGATCCTCACCTCAAAGGCACTTGATGAACAAACTTTTGATAAAGCCCGCCAAAATGGTTCGCGAATCCTGGTTTTGCAAAATGCCACAAGAACGCTAACCGAGCGTACTTTTGAAACCAACTACAAGAAAATTACCAACATTAGTCGCAAGATTTCCGATTTATTTTCAATTGGCAAATCTCTGCAACTGCAATCTCCGTCCGGCACTGAAGCCTGGCTCACGATTTCCAGAATAAAGGGGATCGCTGAAACCGGCGTGGTGCAGCAAGCGGGTGAATTTGCAAGTCTGCCGGCGGGAGAAGCCCGTGTCATTCTCAACCACAAATATATCAACGGTGTTGTGACCATCGACCGCGTCGCCGGTACGAAAAAGTTGGCAAATCCCATTACGCTTAATATTAAGGAAGGTGAGATTACTCAAATAAAAGGCGGACAGGAAGCAAACGAACTCAGAAAGGCAATTCGAAAGTTTGGACCGGCCGGGAGACAAATTTATGAATTCGGAGTCGGCACAAATCCCTGCGTTAAATTAGGCAATTCTGCACAAGAGGATGAAAAAACCCTCGGCGCCATTCATATCTCATTCGGCCAGAACAAAACGACTAAAGTTCACGCCAAAATGGTGCAAGCCATAAAAGGGATCTTGCTGAAGCCGACCCTAAGGGTTGACGGCAAGTTGATTGTTGAGAACGGGAAGATTGTGGTTTAGGGAATGATTTTTTACACTGGTTATTTCAAACGATTCGCCGGAGTTTCTGAGGAAGATCATGAGTTGCCCTAAATTGATATTTTTGATTTCAGTATTTTTATCAGTTAACCTAACAGCACTAGATACATTTTCAATCGTCGCCGTTGATACAATTACCAATGAGGTTGGTAGTACTGGGGCTTCGTGCACTCGTCTCGTCTTGAGGATCGGCGATCTCTTGCCAGGCCTTGGGGCGATAAATTCTCAATGCGATTGGGTCGCAGAGAATCAAAACTATGCAAGGAGTTTAATGCAGCAGGGGTTTGCGCCACAACAAATTATCGATTCATTGGTTACAAAAGATGCTAATGGCGATTCTTCAAGAAGACAGTATGGAATTATAGATCTTGTTGACAATGGCAGAACGGCCGCTTTCACTGGAAGCAATTGTCGTAATTATAAGAATCATATACTAGCGAAAAATTACGCTATTCAAGGCAACATATTGCAGGGCCCGCAAATATTAGACTCCATGGAAGTAAGATTCTTAACTACCGCCGGGGATCTGGCGGACAAATTGATGTCGGCTTTACAGGGCGCTAAAGTTCCCGGTGCGGACACCAGGTGTCTGAACGCAGGCATTTCCTCAAGTGCAGCCTTCATAAAAGTTGCCCGGCCACAGGATACCACCGGAACATTTTTCCTGGATATTGAAGTACAAACCGAGGATAATAGGGGGGGAGTTTCGATCCCATTGATTCGTTACAGACCTTATTCAATGAATGGAGACTGGGCCATCCGACCGGCATTGAGCCTGCTGATGTTGTTAAATTTCTTCCGGGTGAATTTGTACTACATCAGAGTTACCCAAATCCCTTCAATCCATCAACCGTAATACAGTTCGAAGTTAGGGTTGAGTCTTTTGTTAGCTTAATCGTTTATAACCTACTGGGGCAGAAGATCAAGGATCTGGTTTCTGGAAACAAAGAGGTGGGTTCCTATATAGTTACCTGGAACGGAACGGATAGTTTAAGAGAATTAGTTCCGAGCGGCATTTACATCTATCAGTTGAACTCAGCAAATTACAGCCAATCAAAAAAAATGATTTTACTTCGATAGAATGGCGGGTTAGAACAATGCCTAATACCCACTAAAAATGAAACCAATCGTTATGCGGTACGTTTGAGCGCTCTCGAATGGAATATAGGATTCGAACCCGGAAAGGAGAAGAATGAATGAATTTAAAGGATAAGATTGTCCTGGTCACGGGTGGCAGCCAGGGTATCGGACTGGACACGGCCATCAAACTAAAATCAAAAGGTGCCATTGTCCTCATAAACGCCCGGGATAAATCGCGATTAGATGCAGCCGGGCAGGAACAGGGTCTGGTCACCCTTCAGGGCGATGTATCTAAAGAAACAGATGTGAAGCAGATTTATGCATTTGTTATGGAAAAGTACGGCAGATTAGACGTTTTGATAAACAATGCGGGATATGGTTACTTCGACCTCCTGGAAGATATAGACGTGGAAAAGTTTAACCAGGTATTTGCCACAAATGTGACCGGAGCCATGATGATGGCCCGTGAGGCAGCAAAGATTTTTAAAAAGCAAAGCTGCGGAAATATTGTCAATATCAGTTCCACTTCAGGTCTTAAAGGAGGCGCCGGCAGCACCGCCTACTCAGGAACCAAGTTTGCCTTAAAAGCGATGACCGAATGCTGGCGGGCAGAATTGCGAAAGTACAATGTCAGGATTATATTGATTAACCCGAGTGAAGTTCAAACTCATTTTACCGCTAACTCCGGCCGGGAGCCATATTCATTCAATCCGACCAAACTTCAAGGGGGCGATATTGCGCATGCTATTTGTTCTGCACTGGAAATGGAGGATCGGGGTTTTATCACTGAATTGACGGTATTTGCCACTAATCCGAAATAATCTCTTTATGCGGGAAAATGAACCCTACACGTCTAAACCATATTTTTTCAAAACACCACAAACCGCAAATAAAAATAAACCACCGGCGCGACTAAAATCTCACTGTCAAACCGGTCTAAAACTCCACCATGCCCGGGAATCAGATTTGAGGCGTCTTTCACGCCGGCATCCCTTTTAAACAAAGATTCAATTAAGTCACTCACCTGCCCAAAACTTCCGCAAATCGCGCCAATCACTAAAGCGTCAACCAAACTGATTTCAGACAAGAAAGTCAATTGGCAAATGCAGGCGGTCAAAATTGCAAAAAGAAATCCAAAGGCCGTTCCTTCCACCGTTTTGTTAGGGCTAACCCGTTCAAAAAGTTTGTGCTTGCCGAGTTTAGAACCCAGCATATAAGCCGCCGAATCGCAGACCCAAACTGAAGCAAAAATTAAAATGACCAGGTCCCCGCCTAGTTTATAACCAGCCGGGTTAGGTACTTCCCGGATTAAAAGCAGGAACCCAAAGGTTAATGCGACAAAAAATATTCCCAGGAGAGTGGTCGCGATATTCAAAATCGCGCTTCCTTTATTTCTAAAAAGCTCGATGATGAGAATGACGAGAAACGATGCGGAGAGCCAAATCCAAAGATGTTGGAGTTGATTAAAATAAAGCAGGGGGCATAGACCCGCTCCAGCGGCAATTCCGAGAATCTTCTGCGGCCGGACATTTTTTTGAACAGATAAATTGTAGAACTCGTGCATGGCCAAAATGACCATTATGGTGACAAGGCCTAAAAAGATATAGCCGCCAATCCATGCCGATATTAGAATAGCCGGTCCAAAGACCAGCGAGACCAGCGATCGAGTGCCAAGCGTTTCTAATCCCACGCTCCCTCCTTATTTTTGTATTTGGGACACAGGATCACGAAGATTACCAAGAGCACGAAGATAAACAAAATTCAGTACTTACTTTTTTCTTAGTGCAGCTCTGTGATTCTTTGTGTACTCTGTGTCCATGTAGTAACTGACAGGTCATTGCTGCCACATATTGGCAGAAATTGAAATCACATATATCAAATCCCGAATAACAAAATAATATTCCAAAAACCCGATTTTTAGATTTCAAACAAAATCACTGTAAGCTATAGTTTTATTGGTATTGGATGCGGTATTTGAGTTTTATCCCCGACTAAACTTGTCCCTGAATTCTTTAATCGGGGAACATTCGGGGACAAGCTTGCAATTTATAAATTGTCTTTTGGGATTTGCGGCTCGTCCGCGTTAGGTTTTGAGTGAACCAACTAATTCAGAAATTGAAGCCAGATTGTGCTCTTCACAATAATCAGACAATTCTGCCGCAATCCTTTCTCCCGTCCTCGGGTCGAGGAAGTTCGCTGTGCCAACTTCAATCGCGGTGGCGCCCGTAATCAAAAATTCCAAAGCATCCTGTGTATTCATAATGCCGCCGATTCCGATAATCGGAATCGTCACATGTTGTGCAACTTCATAAACTTTAGCTAAGGCAATCGGCTTGATGGCCGGCCCGGAGTAACCGGCGGTAATTGTGTTTATTTTTGGGCGGCCTAACTCGACATCTACAGACATACCTACCAAAGTATTAATCAATGAAACCGCATCTGCTCCGCTGTCGGCTGCAGCCCGGGCGATTTCGCTGACGCGCGTCACGTTTGGTGTCAGCTTTACGATCAGAGGACGTTTGGTCGCTTTCCGAATGAACGCGGTGACCTGCGCGGTTACTTTGGGATCTTGACTGAATTCCAAGCCGCCCTCTTTTACATTCGGACAAGAAAAATTTAGTTCGTAGCCGTCGATTCCTTCTTCACTTTCCAGCCGGTGGACAACGGTGAGGAATTCCTTGGATGTACTGCCGGCAATATTTACGATTAGTGCCGTATCTACTGTTTTCAAGAATGGTAACTTTTCTTTTACAAACGCTTCCACTCCAACATTTTGCAAACCGATAGAATTAAGCATTCCTGCAGGCAGCTCGACGATTCGCGGCGGTGGGTTGCCATCCCTCGGTTTTGGGCTCACCGACTTGGTGACAATGCCGCCCAATTTGTCCAGATTGACCAGAGCAGCGCTTTCTTTGCCGTAGCCAAACGTGCCGGAAGCGACCAGCACCGGGTTCTTTAGTTTCAACGATCCTATTTGAACGGAAAGGTCAGCCATCGAGCAAAATCTCCGTAGTATTAAATACCGGCCCGTCAATGCAGGTCAACTTGAACAATCCCTCTCCCACCCTGCCATCCCTCACCCGCACCGGACATCCGACGCAAATCCCAAATCCGCATCCCATCATGGTTTCGATTGCGACTTCTCCCACAATACCTCGCTCTTCGGAAAGGTTCATCATCGCCTGCAAAAACGGGTTTGGCCCGCAACTATAGAGATAGACGCCTTGCAATGACGGTATCTGGTTCAAACGTTCCAGCAGAATTTCGGTAACCAACCCGCGTTTTCCAAGGCTACCGTCTTCCGTGGCGAGGAAAACCTCACTGCCCAAATCTCTAAAAGCCCCGACCATCGACAATTCACTTTCCGAGCTTGCGCCAAGAAACACCTCAACAGATTTTCCCAATTTTCGAATTTCTTCACATAAAAAAGGGAGGGGGGCTACTCCAAGCCCACCTCCCACAAGAAGTGCGATCTGTAAATCCGGAGGAATGTCATATCCCCGGCCCAGGGGGCCAAGAATATTCACAACTTCACGCCGTTGATAACGGGACATTATTTCGGTACCTTTACCTACGATTTTCCATAAAATCTCGATCCATCCTTCCTTCTCACTTCGCCGGCAAACGCTAAACGGTTTTCTTAAGAACGGCACAAATTCATTGTTTATTTTAATGTTTATAAATTGGCCAGGAACGGCATTTTGGGCAATATACGGGCAGGACATCCGCATTAAATAAATATCCCCTACCAGATTCTTTACCGACAGAATCGGACAATCAAAAATTCCTTTGGAGCTGTGTTGCTTTTTACCGGGCATTCACTGGACGGGCTTTGGGGGGGGGTTCTCTTCTTTCTTCTTCCCCGCTTTCTCAGATTCTTTTGCTTTAAGCTTTTGCTCTAAATCCAATTCTTCTTCCAGGAGTTCTTTTTGCTTCTCATCTTTAGATGTGGACTCTGTAGGTTCCGGTTGTTTTTTATTTTTTTCGGCTTCAATTTTTTGTGCAATTTTTACTGCTCTTAGTTTCCTAGCAACAAGTCTTGCAAATTCCGAGTTCGGATACTTGTTCTGAATCTCTTCATAAAGTACAGTGGCTTTTTCCTTATCCAGGGTAACCAAATCATGCACCCAGCCAAGTGCAAATAAAGCCTTTGGAGCAAATTCCGAATCAGGATATTTCGCAAGAACCGCTTCATACCCGGAAATTGCATTCTGAACATTTTTCTCGTTAAAAAGAGCCGCCTCGGCTTTACGGAATAATATTGAAGGGCCGTTTATAATAGGCTTGAGAGGAAGACCCAATTTTTTTCTGGCATCCTGAGCCTGGTAAGAATCCGGGAATCTTTGCAGCAAAGTATACAACAAAGAATCTGTTCTGGACTTGTTCTGAAATTCATTCTCATAAATAAAAGCGCTTGAATATATCGCCTTGGCGGTTTCAGGATGACTCGGAAAGAGTTCATCAATTTCATCGTATTCAAATAACGCGGAATCAATTTGATTAAATTGAAAGAGATAAACTTCCGCCAACTGTAATTTATTGGCCACGAGCTCATCGAGACTCTTCTTTTTCTTTTCCTTTTCTGATAGATTGTCCTCGGCTGACAAAGTAGAAAGATCGAGCTTGGCTGTTTTTTTTTGTCTCTGCATAAATCGAAGTTCAGGATGCACGCCATGCTCCAAAAGCAATAACTCGAGTTCGCTCAATTGATGATACCTGCCGCTACTCATTGCCAGTTGTTTACCCTGGGATTTTCTAACGAGACTTTTGAGTCTGATCAAATCGCCGATATCATTGGCTTTTTTTGTCGCTTCCGGCACCCATTCCGACTTTGGGTATTCACCACGTACTTTGTTGTAAGATACCATGGCTTTATTAAAATCACCCAAATCTTCTTCATAAATCTTCGCCATTTGGTAGTAGGCGGCGGCTGAAACCTTGGTCTTCTTGAATTCCTCGGCAGTAGCCTGGTACGCGTCAAGCGCTTGTTTGATCTTTCCGCTATACTCAACGTTGGCATCCTTTAACTTATCATACAAGGACAAACCTTCGTGATAAACACAATCGGCAATTTCCAACTTTACCAGTCCGTGCTGTTTTCGATAAGAAAAATTTTCCAACAACTGCGAACAAATGCGGGTAGCATCTTTGAAATCCCCGGCCAACTTTAGCGCCTTGCCGAGATTTAATCTGGAGTCGAATTTCAAGTCTTTGTCGGGGCTATACCGGGTGGCGTTTCTGAAACTGGTAATTGCTGCTGCAAATTCCTCATTAATAATCTGGCACTCACCCAATTTTAAGTAGGCATTTGTCTTAATCAACTTGTCTTTGGCATCAACTGCGGCGGTTTCATACTCTGTTGCAGCTGCCGAAAATCTTCCTTCTTCAAACAAACTTTCGCCGAGTAAATATCTGCTTTCAGTTCTGATACTTCGTTTCAATTTTTGTAAACTAAGCAATTCTCTCAAGTTTAATCTTGCCGCTGGATAATCTCTTAACTTGATATCAGTTTTCGCCAACCAGATTTTAGCTTTTAAAAAGTACTCGCTCTCCGGAAAATAGGTAACCAACTCGTGAAATTTTCTCTGCGCTCTTACATTCTCGCCTTTGTAGTAAAAGCATTCACCCAAAATCATAACTGCATCATCAACATATTTGCTATTCGGATAAACTTCTAATATCTTAGACGCTTTTTCAATTGTTTTATCATATTTTTGAAGCTCACTGGAAGTAGGTTTGTCACCGATGCGTTTCTTTCGTTCTTTTTTGGCCTCATTAAATACTTTTTTTGTATTATAAAACGTATTGAAATACGCACATGATGAGACCAAAAAACTTACAACAAAAATGGAGAAAAATGTCCTCCAGTGATTAGGGTTTCTTATCATATTCTTAAAACTTCCATTTTTTGAATAATGTAATGTGCAAAAACTCCAACTAAAAATCCAGAAAAAAGTGATGACAACAACATAATCGGCATCAAATAGAAAACTTGCGTACTCCCTACAATCAGAAATGCGGCGAGCAGTAGCTGAACGAAATTATGGGTAAATGCTCCTAAGAAACTAACTCCTAAAACACTGAATGTTTGATTAAAATTTGTGTACAAAAGAGCCATAACAACAGTTGAGACGATGCCGCCGCTCAAGGCAAACAGAAAAACAGGGTTGAATAAGGTGCCTAAAACAAAAGCTCCTGTGATGACACGAATAAGCATGACTAGAAAAGCAGCTCTGAACCCGTAGCAATAAAGTGCAATTAATGTGACCAGATTTGACAAACCTGGTTTTAACCAGGGCAGTGGTCTCGGAATTGCCGACTCGAACAGAAACAAAATCAATCCAGCGGCAGCCAAAACCCCTATCCTGGTTATGAATGAAGTTTTTCTCAAGGGAAAGACGCGTTCTTGGGCGTGTATGGAAGAGCTAACCGGTGATGGCATCAAATTTGTCTTTACGAGTGCCGCCGATAGAGATTATCAATTTATTGGGAACACACACTATAATTTCGCCGATTTGTCTAATATTGCCCTGGCGAACGCAAAGTTTTTGAGGGCAGCCTGAACCAATAATGCGGATTGCTCCATCGACTATTTCTATTACGGTTTCACTAATGTGACCGCTGACGGAAAACTTTTCAGCCCTGTTTAAATTCTTGCTGAATTTTTGCCGATTCTCAACCTTGATGACTGCTATTTGCCCAGGTTGTTTAACGGCCTTTAAAACTGTAAAACTTAATATGCTGATTAGAATCAAAGCGGAAGCTAATATTTTATCACCCCTGGTAAGCAATTGCAAAACAGTTTTCAAATTACTCCTCTATCTATTCTGAATTCTTTTCAGCGCCTCAATTCTTTCAATCGCTTTTTGTTTATACTCAAGCGCACCTTTATGGTTCGAATCAAGTTCTAAAACTTTATTCCATATTCCAATTGCATCCTGATATCTATCCAAGGTAAAAAGATTAATTCCATCGTTAAAATATTCTTCAGTCAATTCATTTATTTTATTCCTGGTATCATTGAGTTCAATTTTCACAATTCGGTTACCGGGATCCATTCTTAATATATCTCCAAAAATCGTTTCCGCTTGCAAATACTGCTTCTCATTAACTTTTTGCCGGCCCCGTTCAATAAGATTCACGATTTGAAGTTTTTTCTGAACATCTTTTTCCCCCTGCAGTGCTTTCGAGTTGGAGGGTTCAATTTCTAATGCTTTCGCATAGCTTTCTAATGCAGACTGCCAATCGCCTTGCTGGAAAAACATCTCTCCCTGTTTGAGATAAGGAAAAGCTTTTTCTCTTCTATCAAGCCGTACTCTTGCCAGCTTTCTTTTAGCATCTAAGTGGTCCGGGTTAATTGACAACACATTCAAAAAGGCTTCAATTGCCTCAGGGTAATTTTCGTTTCTGTGAAACCGCAGGCCCTTTGTATACTTGTCTTGAATAAACCGATTGATTTTAGGTCTCAGCTTAGCAATACTGGAGGTTGATGGGCTGTTTCCCGGGTCAAGTTTCAAGACTTCCAGATATTTATTTGTAGCGCCAACATAATTCCTTTGTTGCTCCAGGGCCTCTCCCTCGCGCAGAAGTTTTGAAACCCGTTTCAAATTTTTGCGGATTTCTTGTCGGGTCCGGCCCAAATACTTAATAACTTCCTCCTTTTTCTCATCAAACTTTAAGGCGCGTTTAAATTCCTGTTCAGCAATCCTAAAACTTTTGTCGCGGTAATAACCCAGCCCCCGAAAAAAATATTCTTCTGCCAACTCATTCTTAATCTTGTCAATATCAGCCAAATATTTTGTAGCGGTAGGGTGCTTTTTGTCAAAGATTAAGACACGCTTAAATGACCTTTCAGCCGCAAAATATTTTTCGGCATTAAACTCCGCATCCCCGTCCGAAAGCGATTTCTTAATCAAAACATCAACGGCCGGTTTAAGCGCGTTTAACTTCACGGCGGCATCAAAGTTATCCGGATCCAACTCTTTAATTCTTGTCAGAACATAAGCCGCACGAAAGAATTTCGGATTTTCTTGAGTAAGTAATCTACTCGACAATAAAAACAGTGAATCAATTATAACTTCTGTCCTCGCCAGTCGCTTAGTCAAATCACTAAGTAAAATTTTAGTAGAGTCGGATTTTGCATCGAGCAAGTCAAAATCTAGATACTTTTTGAATTCTCGTGATGCTGATTTATATTTTTTTAACGTCAGTCTTTCCACTCCCCTTTCATAATACCGTTCAGCCAGGGCAGCCGGGGCCGGGCTAATCCTTGCTGACAAAGTAAAAAGAAGTTTATCCGAATTTTTGGAATAAGAGAAATTGAAGACAAAGTTATCGCGCGTGTACTGAAACCCAACAGCAGACTCATTAAAATCTAAATCTTCAAGACCCAAAAAGATTGTCACTTTTCGATTGAATTCAAAACCAAGTCCGAGGTGATTTGTGTTCTCACCTTTCTGAATATGATAACCGGTGTTCAATAGCAAACCCGGAGCAGGGAAAATATAGCTAAATCCGAACATAACTGAGGGTTCAAAGATTCTCTTGCCTAAAGGAATGTTATGAACCGTCATGCCAAAATTTAACTTATCCAAAAGTTTTGAGTTTGCAAATTCTTGCCACTGTTTATCCAATACTCCGACACCGGGATTGCCAAAGAAAATCCCCAAACCGGTAGACGCAAACAACGTACTATCCTGTTTCAGAAAATCAAATTTATTTCCGACAAACACTCGTTTATAGAGTCTGCGGCCCCAAGCCAGAGTCCCCCGATCCACCCTTTCGGGTAAAGCCGGCAGTCGTGAAAGAGAGGCACCGAATGTACCTATTAAAGGCACAACCTGTGTGAGACTTACAAAATCAAAAGTAAATGGACCATTAATGCTGATCAGCATTTCCCTATCCTTTAATCCAGACAAAGCTGCCGGATTCCAATAAATAGTCGACGGATCTCGAGCCTGCACCACCAAAGAACCTCCCAATGCCATTGCCCTCGCATTGGGTCTAAAAACTTCTATGCTTGTTTGAGATAAGGTTAGGGAAGTAAAACAGAAACAATTCAGAATGGAAACGAACAATAACTTTTTCATAAATAATATGTCAAAACACTAAGCCAGGATTTCGCGATTATAGTCAACCTCGCATACATCGATTTTTTTGACTCTTCCTTTTACGGAAAGTGACTTAAGCCGGCTGGTTGGGTAAGAACCATTCACCTTGTTGGCAAGATCATATGACATTATTATCTGACCAATAGCGGCCTTGGCGCACAGCCGGGCGGCAACGTTGACAACATCCCCAATTACGGTATAATCCATCCGATCTGCTGAACCCATATTCCCCAGAACTGCCGAGCCATTGTTTATGCCGATGCCAATTTCAAGAATAGCCTTACCCTGGGTATCTCTTTCATGATTAATAAGGCGGATTTGACGCTGAATTTCTACGGCGGCGAGAAGAGCATTATCTGCCATGGCTCTACCTTGAAAAATAGCCATTATCTGGTCACCCATAAATTTATCAACAATACCCTTGTGGCTCTCAATGATTCGAGTCTGCAAATCAAAATAGATATTAATCAGCTTAACGATCTCTTCGGGTTTCAACTGTTCTGCAATGGATGAGAAATTTCTAACATCTGAGAAAAGTACAGTTACTTTCTGGTTTGCTGCTCTGGGTTTTTTCCCATCGGCGCTAACAGTATCCTTGATCATTTGCACCGTTAACTTTGAAACGAACTTCTGCATTTGCAATTTTTCCCGCAGCTGCTGGATCATATTGTTAAACTCAGCAGCCAATTGCCCCAATTCGTCTTTAGAATTCACAGAAATGACCACATTAAGATTACCGTTGCTAACGGCTCTTGCCCCATCGGAGATCATTTGAATCTGCTTTGTCATTTTTCTGGCAATCAAATTTATAAAAAAAATCGACACAAGAGTAACAAAAATCGCAGAACCGATAGCAATATTTCTAGCATTTTTGATTTGTAGCAAAATCGACTTTTTGGAAAAACTGATAAAGGCAACACCCAAAAGAATGTCCTTAATGCGGCTGTTCTCTCTCATCTGGTGTGTAATCGGGTAATAATATTCAAAATGGAGAGGCCTTTCTCTAACTGTAAATTCTGGTATCCTAAGGAGCTCAGCAGCGTTAGTAAATTTTACTTCTTGTCCGTCTACATCAAATGAGGCAACAGTCTCGGCTCTACGATTTAAAATCGCAACCCTCTGCAACCCATCGATGCTGGTTTTTTTAAGGCGAAAAACTGCTTCGGTCACCCCTTCCTTTTCGTTTAATAACAGACCACCCTTTGCGGTTTCCGCCAGGCTTTCAATCAAAACACGGCAGACCTGGTTCATACGCTGCATCAACGCAACTTTTTGATTCTGCAAAATAATCAAACTAAATGCCGTCAAAACAAATACGACAATAGTCGCAATAATCAAACTTAATTTGATTCTTATGGGAAGTATACGCCATGGAGAAAACAACGAACGGCTGAAAGTGAATTCGGGCTTGGAATTAGAGGCGACCTGATTATTTGATTTCCTTACTTGAGACACCGGTCCTCTTTTGAAAAACTAAATTGCAGGAATTTAGATGGCTGAACTTACTCTGGGGTTTCTAGAATTCTGATATCTTCAAGCTGAAATGTACTTCTCTCATTTTTTACCAATCCCCACAGATAAAATAAAGAGACCACCAATAGAGCAGCTAAAAAGAACTTACCTCGTACAGACTTTTTAGCAACGGGTGTACTACGAAGAATCTTTCTAAATTTTAGTCGAGATTCCGTTTCTTCACCATCCTCGACTACCGTCTTTTCATAATAAAACGGAATGAAACTAAATCTACGAATTTGTTTTTTTTGAAAAAAACCGTGTAAAAGCATTATTATTATAAATATACTTGCAATAACCTCTATCGAACAAACTAAACGAACTTCAGAACAAATTTTTCTAAAGAGAGACTTTTAATTATTAACCTGCATTATTCATAAAATTCTACCATAGAGGCACTAAGGCCTGTCATGAGCGTAGCAGAAGGGACACAGAGAATAAAAGATTTATAACGAGAGTGTGTTCAAAACAAAGTTTTTGAAATCGAAATTGATTACGCTGACAAATGTTCAATCTCTCCAATATAATCAAACCTCTGTGCCTTTGTGTCTCTCTGGTTCATGAATTATTCAAGATAAAGGCTTAAGAGATTTAATTCACAATAAGTGTTGAGCCCGGATACTTAACAAGCTGAAAATAAAGATAAATATCTAAATTGTCAAGATGTTTGCAAAATAAAATTTCTTGTTTTAATAAGCAGAATCTTGCTATTTCCTGTTCTTGAATTTCATTGACAATCTACAGATATTTTACTACTTTGGGCCAGTTTAATGACTAATATACTGATAACGCCGGAGATATTGCACCAGTCTCAAACACAATCTGGCATGCGATACCGTTACGCTAATTCCGCAACCATCGTTTTGAATCACTAACTAAAATAGTACAGACATGTCCGATCACGCGAGTAAAATTGGTGCCAAATTCGAAAAACTTGTTCAAATTATGGCGGAACTTCGGGGTGAACAGGGCTGCCCCTGGGACCAAGAACAAACTCACCAGTCCCTAACAAAGTATCTCGTTGAGGAAGCATACGAAGTCCTTGAAGCCATTGATGAAAACAATGACGATGCTCTAAGGGAAGAACTAGGCGACTTACTTTTGCAAGTAGTTTTCCATGCCCAAATTGCTTCTGAGAACAAAATATTTGATATTGCCAAAGTCATCGACGCGATTTCTGAAAAATTAGTACGGAGACATCCAAACGTCTTTGGGGATGTCAAAATTAAAACAGCGGAAGAGCAATCAATCAATTGGGAAAGGTTGAAAAAACAAGAGGGTAAGGAATCAATTTTGGATGGCGTGCCCAAAGCCCTCTCCGCTTTGCTTAGAGCCCACCGCCTTCAACAGAAAGCCTCGACAGTCGGTTTCGATTGGCCGGTGGAAGAGCCGGTTTGGCAGAAGGTTCTTGAAGAAGTTGAGGAACTAAAAAATGCGCATCAAAAAGAAAGTAAAGAGCGCGTTAAAGAGGAATTAGGCGATTTATTGTTTTCGCTGGTCAATCTTTCCCGCTTTCTCGACATTAATCCGGAGGATGCTTTACGTAAAACTTCGGAGAAATTTATTAGAAGATTTAAGGGTCTTGAGCGCGAATTCGAATTAAAAGGTGAAGAAATAAGTGAAGCGACATTAGAGGAATTGGATGCGGTTTGGAAAAAGCAGAAGGAACTTGAGAAGAAGTAAATATAGTCCTTCTGGTCGAAAAGCAAGAACCCGTTAAGTCACTACTTTCATGGTTCGCCGGAGTGTATCTTGAGCTGTCGAAAGGCTTTCCCCGCAGGGAATCAACTCCCCCTGAACGGAGTCGAAAGTGTCGCAAACTTCAAAATTTCATGCTCGGTCGGAGGTCTCTACAACTAACATATTTGGATTAAAAGTCCTCCTTCAATCTTTCCCAGGTTTCTCCCAAACCTTCAGAGATGACTTTAGTTTGCCCAACTACAGGCATAAAATTGGTATCAGCGACCCAGCGTGGCACGATATGAAAATGCAAGTGGTCGTCAATACCAGCACCTGCAATTTTACCGATATTTAAGCCTACATTAAAACCGTCCGGGCTGACTGTTTTTTTGAGTACATTCATCGATTTGGAAACCAAATTCATCATTTCCAATTTTTCGGCATCACTGAATGAATCAAACTCTGAAGTGTGGCGATACGGAACGACCATTAAATGGCCATTATTGTAGGGATATTTATTCATAATGACGAAATTCTTTTCGGCACGGAACAAGATCAGATTGTCCCGATCATTTTCCTGATTTATTCTCGTACAAAATATGCAGCCACTTTCTTTTACGCCCAAAATATACTCCATCCGCCAGGGTGCCCACAGAATTTCTGATTTTGAATCAGACTTCATTTAGATCTTTCTTCTTCGTAGGCCGCTTTCAATTTCTGGGTCACATCATTCGGTACCTCTTCATAATGTGAAAATTTTCTGCGATGGATACCGCGGCCCTGGGTCATTGAACGAAGCGAGGTTGAGTACTTGTACAGCTCAGACAAAGGTACTTTCGCCTTGACAACTTGAAAGGGGCCTTCCGCTTCCATACCGGAGATTTTACCCCTGCGTCCGGAAAGGTCTCCCATGACGTCACCCATGAAATCTTCTGGAACAGTCACCTCAACATCATAAACGGGTTCAAGAAGAATTGGCTTTGCTTCCACAAAAGCCTTTTTGAAACCCATAGAACCAGCCACTTTAAATGCCATTTCCGATGAATCGACGTTATGATAGCTGCCGTCGTATAATGTAACCTTTATATCTACAACTTTACAACCGGAGATGACTCCTCTTTCCATCACTTCTATTATACCTTTTTCAACAGCTGGGATAAACTTAGATGGAATCACACCGCCGACAATAGCATTTACAAACTCGAACCCTGCCCCCCGAGGTTGGGGTTCAACTTTTATCCAGGTGTCGCCATATTGTCCTCTGCCACCCGACTGTTTTTTGTACTTGCCCTGCGTTTCCGCTTTGCCTTTAATGGTCTCTCGATAAGGTATTTTAGGCTCAACCAGATTTACATCAACCCCGAATTTCTCTTTAAGCCTTTTAACCACGACAGCTAAGTGTAATTCGCCCAGCCCGGAGATAATTGTTTGACTCAGTTCCGCATCGTGGATTGAAAGAAAAGTCGGATCCTGCTCATGAAGCGTGTGGAGACCACTCGAAATTTTATCCTCATCACCTTTGGCTTTCGGCTCAACAGCAATCCGAATAACCGGATCCGGGAAATCGATTCCTTTCAGCTCCACCGGCTCTTTTTTATCGCTTAAAGTATTTCCAGTGTGCGTGTCTTTAAGTTTAACGGTGGCCCCAATATCGCCGGCACCTAAGTTACCCAATTCTATACGATTTTTCCCATTCATGACATAGATTTGACCGATCTTCTCAGAAACTTTTCTGCTTGTATTCATGACCTCACTGCCACTGGCAATTTTGCCGGACACGACTCTAAAAAAAGACAATTCACCTAAATGAGACTCGGAAACGGTTTTAAACACCAACATTGAAAGAGGTGCGTTGGGGTCGCAAGCACGCTCCTCTTCGTCTTCAGTCCCGGCCTTCTTTGCAATTTCTGCCGGTCTGTCGGTTGGAGCCGTGCCATATTCCGCTATGAAGTTCATTAAATGCAGAACGGCAATATTTTTCTCAGCGGAGCCACAAAAGACGGGGAAAATCGATTGACTCGCTATGCCAGACTTTAACCCTTTCTTGATTTCATCATTTGAAAGCGTACCCTCTTCGAAAAATTTTTCAAGTAATTGGTCATCGCTTTCTGCTGCCATTTCAATGAGTTGCTCATGAAGCCCTTCTGCCTGCGTTTTCAAGTCATCCGGTATATCAGATGTAGAAAATTTGCCCGAGCCGTTGGTTTCATATTTAACCAATGTCATTTTTATCAAATCAATAAAAGAATCGAAACCTTCACCGCCGTTGACAGGAATGTGAACCTGCATGACTTTATTGCCAAACCTGCCCCTCAAACTTTCAAGAGATGTGTTGAAATCAGCGTGCTCTTTGTCCATCCGATTCACAAAAAAGACGGTCGAAGCTCCGGCCTTGTTAGCCGCTTTCCAAACCTTCTCTGTACCAACCTCCACACCCGAAAGCGAGTTGATAACGACGACTCCACAATCGACCACCCTAAGTGCACCAATTACATCACCCATAAAATCCGAATACCCGGGAGTATCGAGAATATTAAACTTGCAATGGTTCCATTCACAGTTAAGGAGTGATGCATTAATCGAGATTTTCCTTTCGATTTCGTCACCGTGATAGTCGGAGGTAGTTGACCCATCGTCAACTTTACCCTGGCGATTAATGGCTCCAGCAGAAAAAAGCATTGCCTCAGATAATGATGTTTTCCCTACGGTTGCATGCCCAATAAGAGCCAGGTTTCTAATGTCCGCTGCGGAATACTCTTTCACTATAAACCTCCCTTAATTGAAAGTTTTGTCATAGTTCGAAATAATAAAATGAGTTCTTGGAATGTCTTACAAAAAATGGAATGAACTTGAATCTTTTCGGACCAAGCGGTAACTGCTAACGGAATTTTCTTCTTCTTACAAAAAATAGAGCTTATCAACTCTACGAAATTCTACTTTAATTTCGACATCGAAAATTAGAAGGATTCAGCCGCTGCTTCAGTATTCGGATGAGTTTCAAAAATGGTGTCCAACTTGGTCATAACCAGGACGCCTTCCATCAACTCATTAATGCCTGCGAGCTTGAGATTACCTTCTTTATTTCTTAACGATGTCAGAGCCTGAATAAGTAAACCCAACCCTGAACTATTCATCCTGCTTACATCTGCCAAGTTCATCACCACCTTGGTTATACCCTGGTCGATCAAAGCGTAAATTTTGTCTCTAATTTCATCCGAAGCCGGCGGACCCCCTAAGAGTTTACCACTTAAATCTAAAATTGCGACATCTCCAATCATTCTGTCAGTAAGCTTCATTTTTCCTCCTAATAAAGAGAAGTTTTTTCAGGTAACTGTTTTAAAAATAATCCAAAGACAACGTTTTTCAGTAAGTTAAAGTAAGATCATAATAAGGTAAAAGCGACTAAAAGTCAAGGAAAAATTATTACTAGGTCGGCAGTTTTTTATCGTTTTAAATACATCCAATACAATTAGCCGAGGAAGGGATCCATCAGATTACTAAGCTTCGGCCATTTCAATGACCTGCAATTTAAGAACTCCTAATTCATCGCGCACAGCGCTTATTTCTTCAGAGTGACTCTCCGTTTGGCTGCCAAGTAACAAAACGATTGGCCGCAAAAATTTGGCCAGAACGAAAGCATCAATACAGTCTTCATAAGGCGGAGAATTAATCAAAACATAATCAAATCTATCTTTTAGATCATCAATTAATTGTATGAATTTCTTTGACATAAGGAGTTTCACCGGATTGCTAACTGAATTTCCGCAACTGATGAAATATGTTTCCTTAATACCGGTTTCGTGCATAATAAAATCGAGGTCGATATTTCCGGAAACATAATCAGTAACCCCCATGCCAGGCTGTAAATCGAAAAAGATTTGTGAGATACCGGTTCTAAAATCGCAATCCAGCACAAGTATTCGATTTCCATGCTGAGCCAAAATTTTAGCAAAATCGATAATACCATTAGCACTTTCTGTATTCTTTGCAGGTGAATTAAAAAGAATCACGCGGCATTTTTCAGTCTGCTCTGATTTACTTAAATAATCATAAAACATGTTTAACTGAGGGAATGATACTTTGGTGTTTTCATTCAAAATATTAGACTTGAGTGAAACATCCTGTGGGCTTATTTGCAATTGCTTCGAGCCTTTTAAGTAATCAAGGTCATGATAATGAACATTTTGAAATGACTTTTTACAAAACAGGTGTAGGCTGGGTAAAGTTTCCATTTTATTCCTGACCATTTTTATATCAAGGTTCTATTTTTTTTCTTGGCGGTTTTGGATTTCATAATAAAAACTACGTCGTAAGGGGCAAGTTGAAAGTTTCTATTGGCTACTTTACCACCTACTTTTTTACCGATCTCAAATTTATACATTTTCACGCCCGCATCGCCGCGATTTCGAAAAACAAATATTTCAAATTTACCGCCTGATTTATCCCTCAATCCTCCGGCCAAAAGGACTCCCTCAACAATGGTGAGATTTTTTTTAAACCTTACCATTCCAGGTTTTTTAATGTGGCCGCCAACATAGATAGAAAACTTTGAGGACGAATGAACTTTGAGGTGAAGATTGGGCGCTGCCAACGTCTGGCTGTATTTTTCAATTAAATTTTTTCTCAGCTCACTTATTGTCAAATCGATGACTTGTAATTCTTCAATAGCACGAAAAGAGGTTCTACCGTTTGGTCCAACAATTACCGTTTGATCGTAATCGGGATAATAATCAAATTTAATCTCGAGTACATCTCCCCTGCGGACTTGATAGCCATTACTCTCCAACCCTGTAGTCCTTACAAGTTGACTCGAACAGGCCATGAAAAAATTTGAAATGGCAAGTACAAAAACAATAATTGCGGAATTAACTTTGATGTTTGGCATATCCATCTCCTCTGGTTGGCGGTTATTTCACCTGCTAAATGGCAATGGATATGCCAGAGTTTTTAATCGTGGCAAAAAGTAAAACGGAGTAGAAAAATCAACACCTTAGCCTATCAGGCAAGATAAACTCTTCATTTTTAAAAAAGAACAACATGTCATATAAAAAAAATCTGTCTCACGGATAGACACTACAATGTTGTTTAATGGGGACGGCTAAATTGAGGTTTGGTTTTATCAAGGAGAGAGGCACGCTTTACTATATTCTCGCCATACTTGTCTTGAAGTGAATCCAGCAATTGGGTCATTTTTATGTCCAAAGGCGCCTCCTGATCAAAGAGGCCAAGTTGCTCACCCGAAACCGAGTTTAGCTGCGACACAGCGATTCCCAATAAGCGGACTTTCATATTTTTTTTGTCAAACTTTTTGTAGAGCGCAATCGCCACTCGTTTTAGGATTTGGGTCGAATCGACAAAATCGCACAGGGTCTTGCTGCGAGTAAAAGTTGAAAAGTCTTCAAGCCGGATCTTTAGGGTTACGGTTCGACCCTTTAAGCGGCTTTTGCGCATCAAACGGGACAAAGATTCAGCCAGCCCAAACAGTGTTTTGTGAATGATTTCTTCGTCGCCGATGTCCGAGTCAAAAGTAGTTTCCTGGCTGATGGATTTCTGTGCCACCCGGGGTTTGACGGTCCTGTTGTCGATTCCGTTAGCAAGCCTCCAGAGCGCATTGCCCCACTTACCAAATCTCCGGTTCAAATCCTGTTCCGGAGTTTGAGCAATTTGCCCAATCGTTTCGATGTCCATTTGCTTTAGAACCGCTTCTGTTTTTTCCCCGACTCCCCAAAGCCTTGAAATCGCAAGCGGCTTGAGAAACTCCTTCTCCTCTCCTTCTTTTACCACTACAAAACCGTCAGGCTTCTCTAAGTCTGAAGCTACTTTTGCCAGGAATTTATTTGGTGCAATTCCAATCGAAGCGATTAAACCAAGCTCATCATAAATTCTTTTTTTTATTTTATGACCTATCTCTTCCGCGCCGCCAAACAGGGACAGGCTTTTGGTTATATCGAGGAAGGCTTCATCAATACTTATTTTCTCGATAACCGGAGTGAATTCATTTGAGATGGCAATCACCTGGCGGGAAATTTCCAAGTAGCGGCTGTGCCGTCCGCGCAGGTAAATTCCATGGGGGCAGCGTTGGAATGCCTGCGAAATAGGCAAAGCAGAATGAACGCCATATTTTCGGGCTTCATAACTTGCAGTAGCCACCACCCCGCGCCCCGCGCCACCCTTTGGATCTGCACCTATTATCACCGGCTTTCCACGATATTGTGGAAAGTCCAGTTGTTCCACAGCCGCAAAAAATGCGTCCATATCCAGGTGCAAAATCCGGCGGCTCATCGCTTAATATCTCTCTGCCAGCTAATTGAGAACTGCCTGGCAGGTTCCAGGTTTCGTTCAACTTGATTGTATTTATATTGCAGAAGGTTCTCAGCGTTCAACATCAACGTGGTCTGTCTAAAGACCACGCCACGGGCATCGAGAATCTTAGTCGCAACCCTGGGATCGTCCGGAAAAATTTCCAGCTGCTCTTTCTTTAAACGGCTTGCAAATCGATAGTCGGCGCCGAGTTCAAAGATGCCTTTCTTCAAAGTCAAGGTGGTGGTCAAAAGGTGTTGCGGGCGATAGCTCAGCAGGTTGCCCGTATTTAAATCCCTTGGATCTACGAAAATATAAGTCACGACTGCATTTAAATGATTGCCGAACCAGGTGGAAGCTACATTTGTTTCGATGCCTCTGATTCGGGCAGCTTGAACGTTGTTAAATTGGATTCGCAATGCTAATGTGTCGTCAACACCAAGCGATGGATTGATAAAATCAAAATAACGCTCCGGGTAAACCGCTACATCCCAGAGGATATTTCTGCCAATGGTCGTTTTAAATCCTATTTCACCGGACCATGAACTTTCGGCCTTCAGATCGGGATTCGGGATCACCTTAAACCCGGAAGCCGACGTACTGGTAAATAATTCAGCAATTGAGGGCGCGCGAAAACCTTTGCCGAGGGAAGCGCGAAATGTTGTTCTGTCGGCAGCATCGAGAATCAAACCAAACTTGGGACTGACCTGACTTTCGTCGTTGCCTGAAAAAATCTTGCTGATATCGATACGAATACCGGCGGTGCCAGACAAACGGTCGGAGATTTTAAACTCATCCTGTATATAGGAGCCCGACATCAAAGCCATCCGTTCACCAAAAAAGTTTCCTTCTACAACATCATAGGTCCCTTCAATTCCAAAAATCAAAGAATGATATACGCTGGGCTCTATGTCAGCTTGATATTCGGCCCGGAAACGTTGAGACTTGGAAAAATCCTGGTTATCAATAAAATCATTCTTAAAGCTATTGCGAAAATAAGAGGCGCGAAATTTAAGCGCTAATTTTTGATTAACCAGTTGATTTAAAGTGGTGTTTAAGAAAAGCTTCTTTGATAGTGTGGTGTTTTTTTCTTCACCCAATGGAGCCAAATATGGCTGAACACCCTGACCCAGGTATTGCTGCCATTGAATAGATTGACCATGATCATCAGTAAGCATAACTTCCGGTAAAGATTGCATTGAAAGAGGTCGTAAATTTATATTTAGCTTTGCCAAAAACATTCCACTTAAAAAATTGCGAGTTTTCCTTGAAGCCTCGAGAATCCCTCAAGCCGGCAGCGAGGACATAGCCGAAAGCATTGATGGATTCCGAGTAGAAAATATCCCCCTGGGTTGTTAAAAGCCTCCTGTCTGTCCAATTGGATACGGGATCATATATCCCTTGCGACGATCTAATCGAAAGCTCCCGCCCTTCAGCAGGTTCTTTGGTAATAATATTTATAACGCCGCCTATGGCAGAGGAACCATACAAAGCTGAAGCAGCTCCTTTAACAACTTCTACCTTTTCAACCGCGGTAAACGGCACGATATCCCATTTAATATCTCCACTATCACCGGGCATTGTCGGCACACCGTCGGTCAATAAAAGTACCCGGCTGCCAGCACCGCGGCTAAAACCAGTGGTTCCACGAATATTGACCTGCCCGCCAATGAAGGTTACTCCGGGTGCATACTTGAGCGCATCCCGAACATCGACGCTATTGCGCTTGCGAATATCCATGGCAGAGATGATACTAATACTATTGGGCGTTTCAGACAAACTCTTGGCTTTACGACTGGCAGTGACCACTATTGCATCCGCCTCCACGAAAGACATTGCCAACTTAAAATCAAGCTTCGCAGGTGAACCCGGAAGGATAGCCACATTATCAATAGTCTGAATTTTATAGCCTATCATGCTGGCCATAACGGAATAGCTGCCGGCTTCAATTCGGCTCAAACTAAACTCACCTTCAAGGCTGGTACTCGTGCCGAGAACCGTATGCCTCAGCTGAACATTTACCCCGGGGAGCGGTAAACCGGTATCAGCATCCGTAACCGTCCCGGTAATTGTACCCGTTCCCTGACTAAAAGAATTGTTGTGAATGCCGCAAATGAAAAATAAAATGATTAGAAAAACGTAGAGAGATTTTAATGTTGGGAGAATAAATTTTGCATTTCCCACTTTCATCGCGTTCCCTTCAATCTTTGATGGTTAATTGACCTGTTTAATCTTGATGAATAGCTACGGAGTATGATGAAAGTCATTTGGGAAGCAAGTTCAAATCCACGGTAATATTTATATCCTGAATATTTTCATTCTTTCCCACGGTCACAGTAGCGGGAGTATTTGAAGTCCCCGGTACAAGATAACTCCCGATAAAAGTTATCTCTGAAAGCGATAAGCCTTTCCCTGCTACTACTGTAATCGTGTAGGTGTTTTCAGGAACAAGCATCTTAAAATCGGCTGTCTCTATATTCAAAGGTAAAATCGCAATACCGCAGGGAATGAGAGGTAAGCTCAGAGGAACTTCAAAAGCCAAAACCGCTGCAAATGTAACATTAGAGGGCCATTCACCGATAAAATTCAGGCTTCCGCTGACCTTGCTTTTAGTTAAGTCAACAAGAATGTCGATGCCATCTACAACGCTATTTTCCGATTCTATGGTTATAGCTTTGGAAATGTCCGGGAAAACGGAGCATGGACTTGCCGGCGCATAAACAGCCAGGAGATTGGAGATATCCCAACTCGTGCCGTTTTCCCGGAAAATTACGGCAATAACTTCGTAGGTGGAGGGGTTAAGGGACAATTGGTAATTTAGCCTAGCAACGCCAACTTGAATCGGATCGCTGAAAACAAATTGCTCTAACGCTCCGGCATCGGCTTGAAAGTTGGCGGCGGCTATTAATCTTGCTTCGGCAACATTGTCCGGCCAGGCTCCATCAAATACAATTTCACCCTTAATGCCATGCTGAACGTGCCGGGAATCCCCAAAATCCAACCCTTCATCGAAATTACATTGAATATAAAAAGAAGTGGTTAAAACCAAGAAAGTAACTTGCCATTTAGTTAAATTCATAGAGGGTCTAGTCTTTTAGTTAAGAGCGGATAGGTAGCTTGTGACAAAACGTTAAAAATTAAGTCAAAATTAAATAAAAATGCAAGTGCTTTCTTGGTACTTTCTTTAATAAAACTTGTATTTTATACTCAAATAACTTAGCTTGCGATACACAATTTTAAAGGTTAAATTTTGCTCTAGTCAAATGAACTCTAGTGAAGAAACAGTTTCTCAAAAACCGATATCAGTTATCAGCGTAGGTGGATATATTGAGTTTACAACTTCCGATGAGCTGGACAAAGTCATCGAAGCACTTGTAAAAACAAAATCCTATAATATTATAGTAGATCTGGAAAATGTGGATTACATAAGCAGTCGGGGCTGGAGTATATTTCTGAGTAAAATTAAAGAAATTCGGGAAAATGAGGGCGACTTAAAACTGATTAAAATGACTTCCGACGTTCTTGAAGTCTTCAAAGTGTTGGAATTTTTTTGGTTTCTAAGCGTTTATGATACAATCGAAGAGGCCATTTCAGATTTTGATCATGGCGTTCCACCTTTATTAGGTGGAGGACAATAAAACAAGCTCGTAAAGTATTAAAGCAAGGTATATTAACAGAGAAAAAAGCAACAGAAATTTTACTCTCAGACGCCCGCCAAAGATCACCCGATTCTTATGAACTAGAAAAATAAGTAAGCAAGTTCCCGTCAGCAGGTATTTTACAATCAAAAACGGGAAGGGCCCGAGTTGTAAAAAGAAATCCATAAATGGATTTAATTCGCGGCCCCCCAAACTAATTAATTTCAAAGTTAAAATCGCGTCTGCCACCGATAGAATCAGGGTGACCAAAACACTTAAAACAGACGAAAAACTGTAGAGATCTACATAAGGCTGGGTCAGACGATCTTCATCTCTGCGGATGTTTTTCCTTTTTCCAAACAGGCTAGGGGTTGTGAGTGGAGAGGTAGGTTTAGATCTGCGACTTTGTTTACGTAGATCGGGTTGAGGTAAATTCTGCATTAAAGGGTGTTAGAGTTTTCCTTCGATGATTTTGTAGATTTCTTCATCTTTAAGCAAACGATTTGAAGACTTCGCTTTCTTAAAAATTGCGTCTATCCAATCTCTTTTCGGTTCTAAATTTCTTTTCTTTAGCCAGTAAATCACGTTTGACTCACCGCTCATTGGCCCAACTTCAATGACCTGCTCGCAGCCAAACCATTCGGCTGGAACTCCGGAATAAACCCGATCTGCTAACCAGGTATCCCCCTTTTTTTCTGCTTTAATAACCGCGGCAGCATGCACACCGGTACCAGTACGAAATGCGTCTTCGCCAATCACCGGGTAGTTTGCTGGAATCGGCACATTCAGGGCCTCGGAAATTTTCTGGCAATAGGTTTTGAGCGACGACAAATCATTATCGATCCAACCGTTTAATTTACAGTTTGCCAAGATCAAGTCGAGCGGCGTATTCCCCACTCTTTCTCCCACCCCAAGCGCACATCCATGTACCCGGTTAACACCGGCCTCAATAGCGGCAAAAGTGTTTGAAATCGCGAAACCACGGTCGCGGTGTCCGTGCCAATCGATCTTTATTTCTTCGCCGGTGGACTCAACTACTTCACGAACAAACGTGACTAAATCCTTAACACCCGTCGGTGTAATATGGCCGACCGTGTCACAAACACAAACACGTTTTGCTCCCGCATTAATAGCAGTGGTGTAAAGCTTTCGAATATCATCCGGATGTGCGCGCACGGTGTCTTCTGTAACGTACATCACTGGCAAACCTTGATTTACGGCAAACTTGACCGCTCTTTCCGTTTGGCGAACCAGGAAATCGATATCCCATCCTTCAGAATACTGGCGAATTGGACTTGAGCCAATGAAGGTGCAAGCCTCAAGTGGCAAGCCGACCTTCTGCGAAATCTCCACAATCGGAATAACATCGGCTTCAACGGTTCTTGCGGCACAATTGCCGGTAATGTTCAGCTTTCCATCAACTATCGCTTTCGCCAACCGGGTCACATCCTCAACCGCTCGTGGCCCCGCCGCCGGTAAACCCAAAGTTGCGGTGTGAATCCCCAGATCATTCATCAAGTGTAAAATTTCAATCTTTTTCTCTATTGGCGGATCGGTTACAGAGGGACATTGCAGGCCGTCCCTGAGCGTTTCGTCGTCAAATTCGATAGGGGGTTCCGGCAGGAATCTGCTTTTATTGTGAAGATTCCAATCGTAGATTAAATCGCTTTCCTTAATCTCTGACATCCAGAAGTACTCCTGAAAAAATTACTACTTCCCTTTAAACAGAGCTTTTCTTTTTTCAATAAAGGCCTGCGTGCCTTCTTTCATGTCTTCAGTTGAAAAACACAGCCCAAACAAGTTAGACTCTAACCGAACTCCCTCGTCTAAGGTTAATTCCAATCCATGGTTGACCGCCTCTAAACAGAGTTTTACAGCTATCGGACCATGGGTCATAATTGTTTTTAGCATTTTTTCTGCCGTGACGATTAGTTCTTCCTGCGGAGTGACTTTGTTGACCAAACCAATTCGGTAGGCCTCTGATGCGTCGATCATATTTCCGGTTAGAACCAGCTCAAGCGCCCTACCCTTGCCAATCAAACGGGGCAAACGTTGCGTGCCGCCATTGCCTGGGATCAGTCCCAGGCTCACTTCCGGCTGGCCGAATTTTGCGTTTTCAGAAGCAATTCGCATGTGACAAGCCATTGCCAGCTCGCAGCCGCCCCCCAGACAAAAACCATTCACCGCAGCGATCACAGGCTTGGGAAAATGCTCAATGAAATGCAAAATCTCCTGACATGCTAATGAAAACTCTTTTGCTCCTACCGGGTCATGGGTGGCGAGTTCGTTAATATCCGCACCGGCAACAAACGACTTTTCCCCGGCGCCGGTAATCATTACACCACCGACTTCCGCATCTTCCTTAACGCGTGAAAACGCCGCTTGTATTTCCTGCATCGTCTGCCAATTGAGTGCGTTCAGCGCTTCAGGACGATTGACAGTTATGGTTGCTATTTTATCTTTGATTTCAAATAGAATATTTTTGTATGCCATTTATTCTCCTCGCATGTAAGAGTTTCGAGTGACATGTCTTTAATTCCGGGTTGAAAACTCCCCAACCCGAAACCCTAAACTTTAAACCCGAAACCCGAAACCCGAAACTTTATATCCCTAAATCATTCGGCACCGGCTTCTCACCCGAGTAGTCGTAAAAACCTTTACCTGATTTTCGTCCGTAGAAGCCGGCTTGCACCATCTTTTTCAAAAGCGGCGGCGGCGCATACTGCTGTTCACGATATTCATCAAACATAATATTGGCAATATAATAAGTCGTATCAAGCCCGACAAAATCAAGCAGGGTCAACGGCCCCATCGGGTGACCGCAGCCAAGGGTCATGCCTTTATCGATGTCTTCAATCGAAGCGACCCCATTTTCGACGGCGCGAATTGCGCCAATCAAGTACGGCACCAAGAGTAGATTAACCACGAAGCCCGAGTTGTCTTTGCAGGCAATCGGCACTTTGCCAACCGATGTTGCAAATTCAAAAGCGGCGTCAAAAGTCTCTTGACTGGTTTGAATGGTGCGAACCACTTCCACTAATTTCATAATTGGCACCGGATTAAAAAAATGCAGTCCGACAAATTTATCCGGTCGTTGCGTAGCTGCGGCCATTTCGATAACGGTCAGGGATGAAGTGTTGCTCGCAAAAATCGTGGCGGCTGAACATACTTTGTCTAAAGTAGCAAACGTTTCCCTTTTTAATTTGATGTCTTCGGTAATGGCTTCAATTATCAAATCACAGTCCTTTAGATCCTCCAATTTCGTGGTACCGCTTAGATTCTTTAAAGTCACTGCCTTTTGTTCGGAAGTCAGTTTACCTTTCGCGACGGACTTAGAGAGAAACCCATCGATTCGAGACAACCCTTTGTCCAGCAATTCCTGAGATATTTCCCGCACGACGGTTTCATAACCCGCTGCGGCCACAACCTGTGCAATGCCGGACCCCATCAATCCGGCGCCGATGACCCCTACCTTTTTAATTGCCATGAATCCTCCAAAATAAATTTTTAGTTTAAACCGTCCCTAAAAGCATTAACCACGGAAGGTCACTGATTCAATAGAAAATTAAAAAAGAAAGAATCTGCGAAAATCCGTGCAAATCGTGGCCTTAAAAATTCTTAATCTGCAATTTCAAATTGGTTTTTCAAAAAGCCTCAACCACCACAGCCATCCCCTGGCCACCGCCGATACAAGCAGAAGCCAGGCCATACTTTCCACCTCGACGGCGCAGCTCATAAAGAATGGTCAAAGTCAAACGCACTCCGGTTGCGGCCAGCGGATGGCCAATGGCAATCGCGCCGCCATTTACATTGGTTTTTTCTCTATCGAGGCCTAGCTCTTTTTCGACGGCAAGATACTGCGGTGAAAAAGCTTCGTTGATTTCTACCAGGTCCATTTGCTCGACGGTCAGGTCAGCTTTTTTCAAAGCAATCTTGCTGGAGTCCACCGGACCGATGCCCATGATAGATGGTTCAACGCCAACATTGCCCCAGGAAACAAGCCGCCCAAGAGGCTTTAGTCCACGCTCTTCCGCTTTCGCCATCGAAGTCAAAACCAAAGCTGCTGCTCCATCTACAATCCCGCTTGCGTTGCCAGCCGAAACCGTACCGTCTTTCTTAAAATAAGCCGTCAGGTTGGCCAACCCTTCCAAAGTCGTCTCCGGACGCATATGTTCATCTTTTTCAAAAAGGGTGGTCCCTTTTCTGCTTTTCAGCTCG
>Ga0209988_10000175_pt1 | contig 36088 bp, 34 predicted proteins | sample N075metaG_FD_183115 | JGI IMG/M metagenome (GOLD analysis project Ga0209988, IMG submission 183115) | Deep subsurface microbial communities from Kermadec Trench to uncover new lineages of life (NeLLi) - N075 metaG (SPAdes) (version 2) | ecosystem: Environmental > Aquatic > Marine > Ocean trench... | reverse complement strand
TTCTATGGGGCGGTGCTGGTGGTTTTGTTTACGACAGGCTGTGGCCGACCGAAAATGGCTCCATAAATCATTGACGGAATGCAAATGTCGGTCGTACTGACCAGAGCGGCAATAAGTGTGAGGGCGCCACCGAGTATGTATCCGGTGATGAGAGCGCCCGACTCAAATGTAAGGGCGGTCCCGATCAACCAGAGGGCGCCAATTCCGCATGCAAACGAGCGGGTGCCTGGCGTTTGGGGTAGCTTGCCGGTCCCTCTCAGGTAGCGAATCCCATCGTTGCAAATCAAATCGAAGGGGTGCACTAGAAATGCTGCGGCCAGCGCTGCCATTGGCGTCAGAATCTATAGAAAAGTGGGAGACGCGAGCACGGTTCCGAGGCCGGCGAGGGTAGCACAGAACGCGAAAGCCATCCGGAGCCAGGGCGCGACTTCGGCAATGGTCTTGTCATCCAGGTCGACAAACCCCTGAATTTCAAGCCGACGGCGAGTTTTTGGAGATACTGTTTTCATTGGTCTCCTCTTAAACTAACTTGAATAATTCGCAAACCATCAAAGTTGTCATTCCCGCGCAGGCGGGAATCTAATACAAGTCAATAACTTAGTGCAGGTAATGGATGCCTGACAACTCGGACAAGACAATATTGTAGTTTTTTGCCTGAAATGGAAATTTATAGTCCATTAAAAGCTTAGCTTTTTTAGCCTTAAAAAGCAAGCTGAATTCACACCCCTCTTTTTGGTTTATCCATGGGGACCACCAAGGCTTTATGGTTCAAATTCTTGTAAGATTACCATGAAGATAAAAAAAGCCACCTGTTCTAAACAAGAAAAAGTTAACAGCTACACTTAACCAAAACAATTAACTGTCATTTTCAAACTAAACCCAACACGTTGGAGGAGGGCGCCATGTGAAGTTCCATAATTTCAATATCAGTTTGAACTTGGCAGGGCCTCTTCCGGGCCTGGAGGAAGATTCTCCTCCAAGAAATCGGTCATCAATTCATAGAGATGACGTCTGGTATTTTCACCCTCGAATATGCCGTGTGAGCGGTTGGGATAAGACATCATGGTGAATTTTTTATTGTGCTTAATAAGCTCGTTCACCAGTACTTCGAAGCTCTGGTAATGAACGTTGTCATCCCCGGTACCATGAATAATGAGAAGATTACCTTCGAGTTGTTTCGCGAAAGTAATAGGCGAGCCGTTGGTAAACCCTTCTGGATTGTCATCCGGCAGCCCCATATAGCGTTCCTGATAAATGGTGTCATAAAAAAGCTGATTACTAACAAAAGCGATAGCAATTCCGGTATGATAGATGTCCGGGTGCCTGAATAGCATGTTGAGGGTCATCGAACCACCGCCACTCCAACCCCAAATCCCAATTCGTTGGGGATCCACATAAGGTTTGGATTTGATGATCGCCTGCGCCGCGGCAGCTTGATCAGCTGAGGCCAGAATACCAATCTGACGGTAAATGCTCTTTCGCCAGGCCCGACCACGGGGTCCCGGCGTGCCGCGGTTGTCTACGCTCATCACAAGGTAACCTTGCTGCGCCAACAGTAAGTGCCATAAATAGCGTGTGCCGCCCCAGCGATCCAAAACCGTTTGTCCTGCGGGTTCACCATATACATAGAAAAATAGAGGATACTTTTTTGAAGAATCGAAGTCAGGGGGTTTAATAAACCAAGCATCTAATTCCACATCCTCTGCAATCTTCACCCTGAAAAATTCGGTTGGCTGTCGACTAAGAGCAGCCACTTTCTGATGGAGTTCTTTGTTGTCTTCGAGGATTCTCACTCGTTTATGATCAGGAAGACTGACCAACGAAATCACTGGCGGCGTATCAAACGAAGAGTAGGTATGAAATGCCCATTTTGCCCCGGGGGCAATTTGATAGGAATGGATTCCCGGTTGATCAATGGGGGTCAACCTCTGGAGCTTTCCCTGGCCGTTCAGCTGCGCCCGATAGAGATAGCGTTGCGTGGGATTATCGGGCGAGGCAATAAAGTAAATCCAACCATCCTTTTCTTCAATGCTCTGAATTCGGCCAACATCATAATCGCCCGGTGTGGAGAGGGACGTCTTCTTGCCGTCGCGGGAGATTAAATAAACATGGCGCCAACCATCGCGTTCACTCACCCAGGTGAATTGTTCGCCATTGTTGAGCCATTTCAGATCGTTATTGACGTCGAGCCAGGCATCGTCTTTTTCGGTAAGAATTGTGGTTACGGAACCATCGGCGGCATTCCCGAGCATCACTTTGTTCGTGTTCTGTAGTCGATTTAGTTGCTGAAGTACCACTTGCTCTGAACTCGCGGCCCACTCCATTTTGGGTATGTAATGATTTCGCGAATCGCCGGGTATATCAAACCAGATTGTAGCGCCTCCTTCGACGCTGACAACCCCGACACGGCAGGCTGAATTCGTCGTCCCCACCTTTGGATATTGTAACGGGATGAGTTTAGGGTAAAGACTGTCGGTATTGTTTATCATATTAAAAATTCCGATTCCCTCGGTGTCAAATTGCCAGTAGGCGATTTGACTGCCGTCGGGGCTCCAGCGAAACCCGTCACGCAAACCGAACTCCTCTTCATAAACCCAATCCGACGTGCCATTCACAATGCTGTCAGAGCCATCGTGGGTTAGCTGCAGAATCTTGCCGGTTTCTATATCCTCGACATAGACGTTCTTTTCCCGCACATAACCGACTCGCCGGTTATCCGGGGCGAACTTGGCGAACATCAAAGTTGAAGGTTTTGCCTCACCGCCGAGTTTTTTTAGCTGCCAATTGGTTAGATTCAGCACCCAATAATCTCCACGTGTGTTGCGGCGCCAAACGCGTTTTGTATTTGTAAAAATAAGCAGACGCTTTTTGTTCGGGGACCACTGATAATTGGCAATGGTGAGAGGTTTATCGGCGCCCTCGGGTTTAAGTCGGTCAGCCGAAACCAGTACTTCACGCTTGCCGGTTTTTGTTTCATATTTTACAATATCCCTGCCCCCTGTTTCAGATTCTGATGTATCCAGCGTTGTGTAGCCGGCGCCGTTTTCAAGCCAGCGGGCCGGGCCAAATCGCTGCGAACGAAATTCTCGCGAGCTGAACAATCGTTCAAGATTTAAAATTGATTTATCCTGAGCGATTGCGCATAAGGGAAGAATAAAGGTTACTATCAACAAGGATTTTGAAAACTTACCGTTCATTTCTGAACTCCTGAGGAATGATTGTTATGGTTTTGATTCAGTGAATATCTCGATAATGAATACTAGAAGAGATCGCTACATTCTTAATTCTTAATTCTTAATAAGTATCTCCTAATTCCTGACTTCATTTGAAAAATTCTCAAGTTCAGTTCTTGCCTGGGCTGCTTCACTGCTGAGGCCGGATGAAATAAGATCATTTTCCTCAAATGGGTCGGCTTCGAGGTCATAGAACTCCTGAGTGCCATTTTGGAAATCAACCAATTTATATTTCAGGTTGCGAATGGTCCAGGCAGGCGTAGTTCCGCCAATTTCCGAATAGATAAATTCTCTTTCTTCCATTTGCCTGTCATCCAGCAAATTCTTAAAACTTTTGCTGTCATAAATTGAACCTAATCCTGTGCCTGCCACATCCGCAATCGTTGCAAACAAATCCGTAGAGTTAATCAAAGCATCCTCCCTTTGCCCTGGTCTGCTAACTCCGCTTCCGGAAACGATCATCGGCACATGAATCCCTCCCTGATATATGGTGCCTTTGGCTCGCGTGCGGGAATAGGGCGCCTGGGCTACCCGGGAAGGTGAACCGTTATCGCCGATGAAAATAATAAGGGTATTTTGTCTGTCAATGGTCGCCAGCAACCGCCCCATTTCTGTGTCAAGCGCCTCCAACATTGCAAAATAGTAAGGTCGGGGATTGTTTTGAATATCCGTGCTGTCTGCTGAGAGATTGTCACTGGAATGCAATTCATTGGGAGGCAGATGAAAAGGCGTGTGCGGAGCAGTATAAGCAAGCCATAGAAACCAGGGTGCCTGCTGCTGCTCTATCCAATCGATGGCTAGATCCGTAAAAAATGTCGTCGAGTATTCCTGTACCGTTGATGTTTGTCCATTTTCCGTAAAAGACCAATCCGAGTACTCTTCATGTTGGCCGCTCAGCAAGCCGGCATAATGCTCGACACCCATCAGATTGGGGTTATCATCCCCGCCATTGTTATTACTGGAAAGATGCCATTTGCCAATGACCGCACATTGATAGGATGAATTTTGGCTAAGATACGATTGTAGAGAAGTCTCAGACAGGGAAATAGCGTTATCGGGTGGAGTCGCAGAAAGCACACCGGATCGTACACCATATTTTCCCGTCAGGATAGTTGCACGGGTTGGCGAACACAGCGGATTCGCCCAGACATTGTCAAAGGTCAGCCCATTTGCACTTAAATCCTGCAAGACAGGCATAATGGGTTTTTCCGTGCCGACATCATATCCCGGAGTCGCATCCAAGCCCATATCATCGGCAATAACCAGCAGAATATTGGGAGTCGAATTGCCCCCCGGCATTTCCATTTCGACAACTTGACCGCCTTTACAAGACTCGAATGCAATAAATCCAATTGCCATACAGATGATTCTCAAAAAACTGCTTTGTTCTTTTGAGATTAATTTTTCTAAAAACATTTGAGAATCCACATTTAATCTTTAGGTATTCTTCTTTAAGGTCACTCCGGCTCCTCGCCCTGAATTCATTTTCATATTTTTAAAAGAAGATCGGGGCGAGGGATCCTGCGTGGGCTCCAGGCGCCTCTTTCCGATTTTATTATTAGGACAAATTTAAAGGAAAATCGGCAAGGGGTCGCCCGGAGTCTACCCTGAGCGACGCCGAACGGCTCACTTTGTTGTTTTAGTATTCAAACTTTAGCTCGTTTTTTTTAAAAAAAAGAAAGTCGTTCTCAGCACGTATAGTACAAAACCTTCTCATCTAATCCACACTTGATGTGCGAAGAATCTAATTGCAGCCAAGTCGAGATTCTTCGCGCCCGCCGATTCATTGCTGCATCGCAGTTTGAAAGGACTTTGCGCTCAGAAAGACGTCTCCGTTGTAAAATCTCAAAAAACTGCTTTTTCAACATTAACTTTACCCTTTTCAAACCGGGCCAATTCAAAAGCTGAAATATCCAGCCTTTCCACTTTTCCTTTTTCCACCATTTCGCTCATGAGAAATCCAACCGCAGGCCCATGCATAATTCCGTGGCCTCCTAACCCGGTGGCCAATAAAAACCCACCGACTCCGGACTCGCCCAAAATTGCATGATGGTCAGGCGTTTCCGGATAAAGGCCGGCCCAGCATTTAGAGAAATCAATTCCAGCCTCCTCTAACTGTGGAAAACGTTTTTCCATTTTCGGCGCAACCCATTCTATGAAATCAGGGTCAAAACTGGCAGCGAATCCCTGGGTATCATTTGGACTCGAGCCGGCAAGCGAGATGCCTTTTCCTTCTCGCCTGGCAAGTAAGCCGGTGTCCATGTCAACCGTCATTGGAATTACAGCAGGCAAATCCGGAGTCGGGCCGGTCATGAAAATATTCCGCCGGCAGGGTTGCACCGGCAAATCGATGTCGGCCAACTGAGCGACTTTTGCTGCAAATGGTCCGGCTGCGTTTACAACCCATTCCGCCTTAATTTTGCCTGCGTTGGTACGCACGCCTTTTACACAATTATTTGAAATAGTCAATCCCGTTACTTGAGTGTTCTTCAACATTTTAGCGCCCATGCTCAACGCTTGCGAGTAATACGCATTTGTCAGGCCGCCTGAATCGATGAATCCGTCGCGGCTGCCAAAACTTCCCCCCAAAAGATCATCGCAACGAATGTAGGGATATTGAGTTTTGATTTCTTCTTTTGAGATAAACTCGACCGAAACATCCAGGCCCCTTTGGAATTTTATATTTTTTTCAAGCTGCCGGAGGTTATCCTTTTCAGCGGTTAAGAATAAATAACCCGCTTTTGTATAGCCGCTCTGGGAACGCACTTCTTCATCCATGCCATCCAGAAGATCCATGGAAAGCAGCGACATTTGAATGTTTGCTTCGGTGGTAAATTGTGCACGAATACCGCCGTTGGCCCTGCTGGTAGAGCCCGACCCGGGGAACGCCTCTTTCTCGATCATCAGGACATCCGTTATGCCACTCTTACACAAATAGTAAGCGATACTGCAGCCGATAACTCCGGCGCCAATGATAACGATGTCTGCTTTTTCGATTGGGTCTGTAGTATGCATAAGACCTATAGCTTAAATGAAAACTACTTCAGCGAAAAATAGTCCGAAGGCGTCCGAGGATTGCAATCCGCTGCTTGATGCTTGATGCTTGATGCTTGATGCTTGATGCTTGATGCTTGATGCTTGATGCTTGATGCTTGATGCTTGATGCTTGATGCTTGATGCTTGAAAACATAGATAAAAATAACAGGATTTGCAAGTAAATTACCAGCAAAAAAATCGTTGATTAATTTCAAAATAAAGATTATCATATTGCATTCAACGACCCATCATCAAAAAGAAAATGAATCTGACCAAACTTCAAAATTGGAATCCACCGGGCAATTGGCTGAGGATTTCTACTATCGACGCCCATACGGAAGGAGAACCTTTACGTGTCATCATCGACGGGTTCCCGGAATTGCAGGGCGATTCGATTCTGGCACGCCGGAGATTTGCGAAGGAGAATTCGGATCACCTGCGAACCGCGCTCATGTGGGAACCGCGCGGCCATGCCGATATGTACGGCTGCATCATTACAGCGCCTGTTAGCCCGGAAGCCGATTTCGGGATCTTGTTTTTGCATAACGAAGGGTACAGTACCATGTGCGGACACGGCATCATCGCTGTCACTACGGTCGTTTTAGAATGCGGGATGCTGCCTCTGACCGCACCTGAAACCAAAGTGACAATTGATACGCCCGCCGGATTGGTCACGGCGTTTGCAAGAGTAGAAAATAACCGCGTCAAAAGTGTTTACTTTTATAATGTTCCCTCGTTTGTTTTAAGTCACGATGAAACTGTGGATGTGCCCGGCTTAGGACAAGTAAAATACGATTTGGCTTTTGGCGGGGCATTTTATGCGTTTGTTCAGGCTGAAGAAGCCGGGGTGAACTGCACTGCCGAAAATTATCGGGAATTAATTGAAAAAGGCATGGCCATAAAAAGGGCGATCATGGAGAGTCGTGAAATCGCGCATCCATTTGACAAAGATTTAAGTTTTCTCTACGGCACCATTTTCATCGGACCGCCGGTTTCAGAGGATGCCGATAGCCGTAATGTTTGCATTTTTGCCGAAGGAGAAGTAGACCGTTCCCCGACCGGAACCGGGGTGAGTGCCCGGTTGGCGATTCATCATGCCCGGGGAGAGATTGGCATCGATGAACCCATGGTTATCGAGAGCATTCTCGGAAGCAAGTTTACTGCCAGGGTTAAAGAGACCACAACATTCGGGCCCCACCCCGCCGTGATTCCTGAAGTCGAAGGACGAGCCTTTATCACAGGTAAAAATGAGTTTTTGATGCATCCGGATGATCCGCTAAAGGATGGTTTTATGCTTCGTTAGCAGAACTAAAAGATGGTTAGGTATTTCATAAAAATGGAAATTAAAAAATGAGAGTTCTGACTATTATCCCAAATATTTTCTTGCTTTTATTTTTAAGCTGCTCGACTCAAAACTCGCAGGATTCACTCCACACTTTGTTTGATGAAGAGTGGGCATTCCGTATGGAGGAGAATCCGCTTTTTGCCACCAATGCCGGCCATCATCAATATAACGATCGTTTGCCCTCGGTCACTGAAGCGGATCAAAAGCGGCGTTATGAGTATTATTCTGATCTCATGGAACGCCTCGAGGCTATGGACCGGTCCTCTTTAAGTGAAACTGACCAGATCAATACCGACATTTTTAAACGCCAGATTTGGGAGAATATTGAAAACTATAAATTTAAAGCTTACCTCGTTCCCTTTACCGCCGACGACGGTTTCCATATCTCTTTTGCCCGAATACCGGATCAAGTTCCGCTGGCCACGGTAAGCGATTACGAGAATTATATCAAACGTCTGAATGCTTTCCCCGGTTATGTCGACCAGCACCTCGGCCTTTTGCGCACGGGCATTGAATCCGGGATAACCATGCCCGGGATAGTTTTGCAAGGCTATGAAGTAACCATTGAAACACATATCGTAGACGATCCAGCAAAGAGCGTTTTTTATAAACCGTTTGAGAAAATTCCGTCAACGCTCGCCGAAAGCGAGCGGGAGCGTCTCGAAGAAACTGGCAGGAAGGCGGTCATGGACGGTGTGGTCAAAGGTTACCGAAACCTGCTCAATTTTATGGTGAGTGAGTATATTCCAAAGGCACGCACCAGCATCGGCGCCTCAGAGCTGCCGAATGGCCGGGAATATTACGCTCAGCGGGTGAAATATTTTACCACGCTGGATATGAGCGTCGACGAAATTCACCAGCTCGGTCTTCAGGAGGTTAAGCGTATTCGTTCGGAGATGGAGCAAATCATAAAGAAAGTTGGATTTTCCGGGAGCTTTGCTGATTTTCTCAAATTCCTGCGCACGGATCCACGGTTTTATGCCAAAACCCCTGAAGAGCTTCTGAAGCAGGCTTCCTATATTGCCAAGCAAATGGATGCCAAGCTACCGTCACTTTTCAAAACCATGCCGAGGTTGCCTTATGGTGTCGCGCCGGTCCCGGATCATCTGGCCCCCAAATATACCACCGGCCGCTATGTCGGCGCTGCACTCGGCAGTACCCAGCCCGGTTATTATTGGGTCAACACCTATGCGCTGGATCGGCGCCCCTTATACACGCTTGAGGCACTTACGTTTCACGAAGCCGTCCCCGGACACCATCTGCAAATTGCTTTAGCCCGCGAGTTGCAAGGTTTGCCGAACTTCCGGCGTTTTTCTTATATTTCCGCTTTTGGAGAAGGTTGGGGGCTTTACTGCGAATGGCTAGCCAAAGAAGTGGGATTCTATACAGACCCATACAGTGAGTTCGGCCGTCTGACCTATGAAATGTGGCGCGCCTGCCGATTGGTGGTGGACACTGGAATGCATGCGATGGGCTGGACCCGGAAGCAGGCAATGGACTATCTGGGGTCTAACACAGCGTTGTCTCTGCACAATGTTAGAACGGAGACCGACCGCTACATCTCCTGGCCCGGGCAAGCACTCGCCTATAAAATTGGCGAGCTTAAAATTCGGGAATTGCGTCAGAAAGCTGAACAAGCCCTGGGCGGGAAATTCGACATTCGCGAGTTTCATGATATCGTGCTGTTGAACGGTGCGATTCCCTTAACAACACTGGAGAATCTGGTTCAGGATTACATTCAAAAGCATACTGCGACAAATTAATATGATTCCTAAAACGACCGGGCAATATACAGTGTTAGCGTGTTCAGGTGTTAAAGTGTTACGTATTTTATCAAGTTGATTAATTTCAAGATATTAGCATCTGAACACTCGAACACACAAACACGAGAACACTATTATCCACATTGCAATGGTATTTAGGAATCACACTACTAATAAGGTAACCGAAGTGGTTACACTTCGGCAAGCCCGGAACTCCGGCGAGTTCTGCCACCAAGGAGGAAGTCATGCGCTTAACTTTTTTAAAATGGTTTTTCAGCATTTCGCTGCTGATAGCTGTTCCAGCAAGCATGTTTAGTCAGTCTAAAAAGCCTGTAGACAAATCAGAAGAGGAAAAGCCAAAAGTTGTCAAACCCGCGCCGGACCGCAAGGCGGGAGAAGGCGAGGGCCCCTTTGAGCGGCTCATTATTCGGGGCGCTATCGTAATCGACGGTACCGGAGCTCCGCCGCGCGGCCCGATGGATATTGTTATTGTGAATAATCGTATTGAGGAAGTCAAAAGTGTTGGCGCCCCAAATACCGAAATCAAAGAAAAAGGGCGGCCAAAGGATGCGACTAAAGAGATCGACGCACATGGCTCTTACGTGCTGCCGGGTTTTGTTAATTTGCATGCACATGTTGGCGGAATTCCCAAGGCTCCGGAGGCTGAGTACGTTTACAAACTCTGGCTGGCTCATGGTATCACCACCTGCAGGGGTGTTGAGGCGGGCCCATTGGAATGGACTCAAAGTGAAAAAGCCAGAAGCGCCCGAAACGAAATTGTGGCGCCTAGAATTGTAGCTTATCAGCGTCCGGGGCAGGGGGAGGAGTGGCAGGGACGGCAAATTCGAAGCGCGGAAGATGCGCGACAATGGGTTCGCTATGCGGCAAAGAAGGGGGTCGAGGGAATTAAGCTCGTTGCATATCCTCCTGAGATAATGGCAGCGCTTCTCGATGAAGCAAATAAGCAAAAAATGGGCTCCACGGCTCACCTGGAGCAAGTTGGTGTGGCCCAAATGAATGCCATCGACGCAGCACGCCTCGGTCTCAGGAATATCACTCACTTCTATGGACTTTTTGAGGCACTGTACAAAGACGCGGATGTGCAGCCCTGGCCGGCGGATATGAACTATAATAATGAGCAGCATCGGTTTACCCAGGTCGCTCGCCAGTGGAATATGATACATCCCCAGGGAAGCGATGAATGGAACGGCTTGTTGAAGGAGCTTCTTGATCTCCGGGTCATCCTGGATCCTACCATGACGGCCTATCTTGCCACCCGGGATGTGATGCGTGAGCGAACTGCAGAGTGGCACAAGAAATACACCCTGCCCTCAGTTTGGGATTTTTATGAACCCAGCAATGAGAGCCACGGCTCTTACTATTTTAACTGGACAACATGGGACGAAGTCGCCTGGAAAAACTTCTATCGTGTTTGGATGGCTTTTCTGGACGACTATAAAGACCTGGGCGGCCGTGTCACAGTCAGCGGCGACGCAGCCTACACTTACAGCCTCTGGGGGTTCGCTTCGATCGAAGAAATGGAACTTCTTCAGGAAGCCGGTTTTCATCCCCTTGAAGTGATTCGTTCGGCTACCATGTACGGCGCCGAGGCGATATTTGAACCCAAAGGAAAGCCAATCGAATATGGGGTCATTCGCCCGGGGCTGCTGGCCGATCTCATTATCATTGACGAAAACCCGATTGCAAATCTAAAAGTTCTTTATGGTACCGGGGTGGTGAGATTAAACAACAAAACCGGAAAACCTGAGAGAGTCGGCGGCGTTAAATACACCATCAAAGATGGTATAATTTATGATGCCAAGCAGCTTTTAAAAGATGTCGAGGAAATGGTAATTAAGCAGAAAAAAGAGCGAAGTCAAGAATTGACAAACCGGGATTCCAAATAACGAAATATCGACAGGAGAACTGATGAGAATAACACAAATCGATGTCTTTCAAGTCAACTACAAATTATTAGACGAAGAATACTCCTGGTCAAGGGGACAATCTGTAGAATCTTTTATCAGCAACATCGTGAAAGTCTCGACCGACGAAGGCATCAACGGGTTTGGTGAAGTTTGTCCGCTCGGTTCCGCCTACATGGCGGCTTATGCAAAAGGGGTTCCGAGCGGGGTGGCGGAAGTCGGAACCCTACTGATTGGTCAGGATCCGACCCAGATTAAAAAAATCAATGAACTCATGGATTCAGCATTGAGCGGACACAATTATGTTAAATCACCTATTGATATCGCTTGTTGGGATATCCTCGGACAAGTTTCAGGCGTACCGGTTTGTACCTTGCTCGGCGGACGCTGTGTCGAAGATTTCCCGCTTTACCGCGCCATTCCCCAGCGCTCTGCAGAAGAAATGCAGGAGGACGTGGCAAAATACCGCGATGAAGGGTACCGGCGTTTTCAATTAAAAGTCGGCGGCGATCCCGATGACGACATTGAGCGTATTAAGGCGGTTTTGAAGGCCATCAAGCCGCGCGATATTCTGGTTGCCGATGCAAACACCGGCTGGATTCCCCGCCATGCAATCCGGGTCGCCAATGCGGTGGCCGATGATGATGTTTATATCGAGCAGCCTTGTCTGACTTTGGAGGAGTGTCTGACGGTGCGTGAACATACCAACCTGCCCTTTATATTGGACGAGGTGATCACCGGAATTTCTCCGTTTCTCCGGGCACACGAAAAACGGGCGATGGATGTGATTAATATTAAGATTTCTAGGGTTGGCGGCTTGAGCAAAGCGAAGCAGCTTCGCGATTTGTGCGAGTCTTTGGGAATTGCCATGACCCTCGAAGACAGTTGGGGAGGCGATGTCACCACCGCTGCCATTGCCCATTTCGTCGGCAGCACCCGCGAGGAGTTTTATTTTACTTCAACTGATTTTAACAGTTACAACGACCTGCGCGTTGCACCCGATGCACCGGCGAGAAAGAACGGCCGGCTTGCAGTGCCCAATGAGCCGGGACTCGGCATCCACGTGGATGAGAAGCTTTTGGGCGAACCGGTCTTAACAGTTATGTAGAGTAAAAACTAAATCCATATTTTAAAAAATCACATTTTGAAGTTCTAAAAGAATTCATAAACGCAGAGGCGCAGAGAACGCGGAGCAAGACAATCATGCACGAGAACGACATATCAGAAAAGATAATCGGTGCCGCTATAGAAGTTCATCGTATTTTAGGTCCCGGACTTTTAGAGTCGGTCTATGAAGAAGCACTTTGTCATGAGCTCCATTTGCGAGGTATAAAGTTTGTCAGGCAACAAAGCGTACCTGTTCCCTTTAAAAAAAATCAAACTGGGTACAGACCGCCGCCTAGACTTATTAGTGGAAGACAAGGTGATTGTTGATTTGAAAGCGAAAGAAAAATTGTCGAGCATAGATAAACCGAAGCTACTGACATATCTGAGACTCAGCGAAAAACATCTGGGCTTAATTATCAATTTTCACGTAGAAGTCTTGCACCACGGTATCGCGCGAGTGGTCAATGAACTACCCGAATAGCCTCTGCGCCTCTGCGTTCAAAATGATTGCTTGCATAGTCAAAATGAATTAGACATCTGTCTTTGGCAGGCGAAGAGAAAATTATTTTCATCGTTTCTCAGCAGCATCTATGATTTTGTCAACTTTGTCAAACGTGTCTCGAATGGAATGTACATGACCACTTTTGAAGTCTTCGAGCCCTCGTGCAACTTTACGCATGAACTCAATCTCATCTTGCATTTCTTGAAATTTTTCAGCAGACAGTAGGACAGCAGCGCTTTTGCCGTGTTGTGTCAAAATAATAGGCTTTTTATGCTCATTTAACTCTTTAATGTACTCTTTCATCTTGTTTCTGAAATCAGTCAAAGGCCGAATGTTATTGACATCTATCGTTTCCATTTAAGACTCCAACTTATGAATGTTTACATAAATATGACTTTTAAACGTACATAATAAAACCATTTTAAGCAAGTTAAATCGTACTGTCTGGATGAATTTCTAAAACTCAGGAGCAAAATATGTTTAAACCCGAAACCTATATCGAAAGACGCCGCAAACTCAAAGAGCAAATTAAATCCGGACTTATCATCTTTTTAGGCAATAATGAAAGCCCCATGAACTACACGGACAACACCTATCTTTTCAGGCAAGACAGTTCGTTTCTGTATTTCTGGGGCTTAAATTCGCATGGATTGGCGGCCACAATCGATGTCGAAGCGGACAAAGACACCCTTTATGGAAATGACCAAACAGTAGATGACATCATCTGGATGGGACCGCAGCCAATTATGCAGGAGCGAGCGCAAAAGGTAGGTGTGGAAGCAACTGCGCCGTTTGACCAGTTTGCAGAGGACATTAAAAAAGCACTTCAACAGGGCAGAAAAGTTCACTTTCTACCGCAGTACCGCCATGAAAATATGATAAGTCTGTCGTCCATGCTTGAGATTGAAATTCCCAAATTAACTGATTCCACTTCAGTCGACTTGATCAAGGCAGTGGTTGAGCAACGATCAATTAAATCAAAAGAAGAAATCGACGAGATAGAATCAGCGCTTGAGATTGCTTATGAAATCCACACTTTTGCCATGAAAGAATCAAAACCGGGAGTTGTCGAACAAGAAATTGTTGGCAAAATGGAGGGGATCGTGCTTGCAAAAGGCGGTCGTCTGGCGTTTCCGGTGATTTTTTCCCGGCACGGAGAAACGCTGCACAACCATTATTATGGAAACACGCTGCAAGACGGAGACATTGCGGTTTGTGACGCCGGCGTTGAATCAGCCGCGAACTATGCCGCCGATATTACCCGAACCATTCCCGTATCCGGTAAATTTAGTGACCGGCAAAAAGAAGTTTACGAAATCGTGCTCACCTCGCAAGAGCAAGCAATTGCCGCCATGAAGCCTGGGGTTAAATTCAAAGATGTTCACTTCATTTCTGCCAAAGAAATCGCAACTGGATTAAAAAACATTGGCATCATGCAAGGCGACCCGGATGAGGCAGTTGCCGCCGGCGCACATGCATTGTTTTTGCCGCACGGCCTGGGTCATATGATGGGCCTCGATGTCCATGACATGGAAAACCTGGGGGAGGATTATGTGGGTTATGATAACGAGGTTCAGCGAAGTGATCAATTCGGTTTGGTTTCCTTGCGAATTGGCAAACGGCTTAAAACCGGATACGTTCTAACTGTAGAACCCGGGATCTATTTTATTCCGGATCTCATAAATAAGTGGAAAGCTGAGAATAAATTTGCTGAGTTCATCAATTATCAACAAGTCGAAAAGTACAAAGACTTCGGCGGTATCCGCATTGAAGATAATGTCGTGGTTACGGATGACGGGCATCGCATTTTAGGCAACCCGGGCCCGAAGACAGTTGCCGATGTCGAGGAAATGGCGTCTGGTTAAGTTTCGAGATTTTCTAAACCATGCGGGTTTTAGAAACCTGCATGGTTTGGGCAAGATCCTTCAAGTTTAAAACAATAAATAAGAAAAAAGTCCCTTCGCCACAAGCTTTTCTTTCTGGTAGACCTCAACATCACAGAGGGCTACTTTTCTACCACGCTTAACAAGGTTTGCCTTTGCAAGCAAGTCGCCGTTTTCAAATAAGGCAGGACTTAAGAAATTTATTTTGAATTCGATGCTGGTCATGGATTGGTTTTCGTTGAGGTAAGGATGTACCGTATAAACGGCCGCCGTGTCGGCCAGGGTGCTGATAATGCCCCCGTGAACCACGCCGCCTTCCTGCAAGTAAGTTTTATCTAACGGCATCGAAATTTCCGCCTGTTTGTCTGAAGATGCAATCAAAGAAAATTTGAACAAGCTGTTAGCAGGGACTTTTGAAAAATTTTCGTCAGTCATATCGCAAACAATTAGTGATTGGGTTGCAACTCAGCATGAACGATCCGACCTATCCGAACAATAATCTCAGGCAGCGCTTCGATGTCTCTCAGGTTCGTCCGAAAATTCACGATGCAGGCCCGCAAAACGTATTTTCCCGCAATCATTGCGTTTGAGACGAAGGCCTCACCCCCTTCCTGTAAACGAGTCAGGATTTCCGTATTCAATTGATTGAGATAAGTCTCCCTTTCCTCATGAGTTTGTTTGAGCGCTTCCGGGACGTATCGAAAAGTGGTAATGCTCAGGTGATGAGAAAATGCTTGCAACTCCGGATGCTGATCCGCCAGTTGATAAAGTCTTTCAGCTAATTTGATATCATCCGAAATCATGCGTTCGTAGCCGGAGCGGCCGACGTGTTTTAAAGCAAGCCAGACCTTTAAAGCCCGAAAACCGCGGGAATTTTGCGGGCCATACTCATTATAAACAATGGTTGGCTCACCGCCAACTTCATCAAATTTGTAATAGGGCGGCTGATAGCTAAAGGTATCGCGGAGAATTTTCGAGTCACGAACCAGTGTACAGCCGGCCTCGAGCGGGGCATACAGCCATTTGTGTGGGTCGAGAGCGACTGAATCGGCCTCACTGAGGGCTTTTAAATCAGATTCGGCATCTGGCAAACAGGCGGCAAGCGCCCCGTAAGCTCCATCCGCGTGAAACCAGAGATCATATTCACGGCAAATTTTGGCAATCTCCACAAGCGGGTCGGTCACCCCGGTGCTCACCGAGCCGGCAGTACCCACAACCAGGAACGGTTTATCGCCACTTTTGAGATCATTGTCAATTTGAGCTTTCAGAAGATCAGTCTCCATCCGCAAATCAGCATCAGTTTGAATCCAGCGAATCGAGTCCGTGCCCAGTCCGAACATGTCGGCGGCTTTGTTGATCCAGGTGTGCGTTTCCGCGGAGGCGTATACCCGTAAGCGTTTTGCCTCCGGACTCGACTGCCCGATAGCACGAACATCCCAACCTGCTTTTGCATAACGGCCAGCCAAAAATCCTACAAAGTTGGCCATGTTGCCGCCACTAACCAGAAGCCCGCCGCAATCTACCGGATAGCCGACCATCTCAGCGATCCATTTGATAGTTTGCCTCTCGATTTCAGACGCAACCGGAGATAAGTTCCAGGCGCCGACATTGGGATTGATAGTGGCGGCCAGGAAATCTCCCAGGATGCCAATTGGAGCTGCCGATGAAGTAATATACCCCCAAAATTTTGGATGACCGTTGAACAAAGAGTGGTCAAATAATAAATTTGCAGTTTCTTTTAATAGAGTTTTTGCATCCGTGCCTTGTTGGGGCAGAGGCGATTCACCAAGCAAACTTCTTATTTTAGAGGGCGATTCACCCGTAGTGACCGGTCGTTCCGGCAAAGCTGCAAGAAAATCCGCAACTCGATCCACCAATTCATGACCTAGTTCACGGAATGCATCGGTGTTCATTTCAAGCGGAGCAAACCTGTCTGAATAAGTTTCTTTTTTACTGTCATCCATTTCATAACTCTCCAAATATCGATTTAGAACTAGGGCAGCGTTCTGCAAATAGCATAGCATTGAGGAAAGAAGTGTTTGGGTGTTTGGGTGTTAAAGGTGTTAAGGAATTCAACTATCAAAAATAAAATAACTTAGGAAGAAAAGTCTTTAACACTCTAACACTTCTAACACCTGAACACTGCACACCGACCCACGCAACGTTATTCCGAAAACGCTGCACTAGCTTGTTCTTTTTATAAACCCCAAAGTTACTTGAGCTAATTCAACACCCTTGTCTTCCTGCAGGAAATGGCCAGCCCTCTTGATTGTGACATGCTCTTGTCCTTTAGCGCCCGGCACTTGCTTCTGAAACACCCGATCGAGGCCGCGCATGATTGGGTCTCCGGAACTGAAAGCAGTGAGAAACGGCTTTTCCCAGGTTTTTAAAACTTCCCAGGCGGCACGGTTGGCTGGAGCTGCCGGATCATTTGGTTTCATGGGCACCAGCCTGGGAAAAGCGCGTGCACCTGCTTTATAGGATTTATCGGGAAAGGGAGCGTCATAGGCCGCTCTGATTTTGGGCGTTAGTTTCGTGACGCAGCCGGCATCGACGATCCTGCCAATCGGAAACCAGGGAGAATAAAGTGCATATATTCTCCAGATTTTGAAAACGAGATTGGGCGAGTTTTGGCCGGTTGGCAAAGCACCATTGCCAACAACAATTCGGGCAAAGCGTTCTGAATTTTCTGCCGCGAGCCGCAAACCAATTAAAGAACCCCAATCCTGGCAGACAAGTGTGATATTCTGAAGGTCAAGTTTTTCTAACCAGGCCGTCAGCCAATCCACGTGTCGTTGGTAGGTATAATCGGAAATTTTAGCGGGTTTGTCGGAACGGCCGAATCCCACTAAGTCGGGAGCGACCGCCCGGTATCCTGCTTCTTTAAATACAGGAATCATGTGACGATACAGGTATGACCAGGAGGGCTCGCCATGCAACATCAAAACCGGCGCTGCGTTCGGCGGACCTTCATCCACATAATGAATGCGCAGGCCGTCTATGTCAACATAGTTTGGCGGGAAACTGTAGTCCGGCAAATTCTCGAAACGTTCGTCCGGGGTACGCAGAATTTTCATGTAGTCTAAACCTTGCAGGTTTTTAAAACCTGCAAGGTTTGTTTACTAAGCCTCCTCCTCAATAAACGGCTTCCAGACGCTCTCCGGAGAAGCCGGCGTCAGCAGACTAACTATAAATAACGCAGAGAGCGAAAACAGTACCGACGGGATATAGCTTACTTCACTTCCCCGATCAGTTTTTTCATCGGTTTCATCAGTAGAAAGAAAAATCCACCACCTATTAGAGCCATCCAAGCGACATTGCCAAACAGGCCCGGCAAAGGCAGCGACTCAAACTTTCCGCCAGCCAGGCCGGCGATAAGATTGCCCAGCGCCGACCCCATGAACCAAACGCCCATCATTTGCCCGACAAGTGGTTTGGGCGAAAGTTTGGTGACGCTGCTCAAGCCAACCGGGCTCAGGCATAGTTCGCCCGAAGTATGCAAAAAGTAAGTGACGACAAGCCAGGTCATGGCGACTTTGTTTGTTGCGCTGGCGTATGTAGCAGCCCAGGCCATAACAAAAAAACCAGCGCCCAGAAAAACCAGTCCAAAGGCAAATTTTACCGGAATCGAGGGTTCTTTCGAACCAAGCCAGATCCAAAGTGAGCCAAAAAGCGGCGCCATGATAATGATAAAAAGTGGATTGACAGATTGCAGCCATCCGGCCGGTACCTCCCAACCAAAAAGATGGCGCTCGGTCAAACTGTTAGCGAACAAGTTCATCGACGAGCCTGCCTGTTCAAACCCTGACCAAAAAAGAGCTGCGCCAATGAAAAGAAAGAAAATCATTCCGATACGCATCTTCTCAGTCTTGCTCCACTTCTGAAAAATAAGGATGTACCCAAAGAACAATGCAATGGTCACCAAAATAAGATAAGCGGTGCCCTGTGCAAAGTTTACGAGGGTGAGATGAGTGATTCCGGTAACCTGCGAAATCCAGAAACCTGCGATAACAGCGGCAAGTACTCCAAGCGCCTTCCACAATATACTCATGGCTGCCGAGCGTTCTTCGCCATTGTTGCTTTTTAGTTTGCCGGCTTCGCCTAAATCCTTCAGGCCGAGCTTGTATTGAATCAACCCGAAAACCATACCGATACCGGCCGCACTGAAGCCAAGATGCCAGTTGATGTTTTCACCGAGATAACTGCAAATGAGCGGGCCGGCGAACGCACCAATGTTGATGCCCATATAAAAAATTGAAAAGCCGGCATCGCGCCGCGCGCCGCCTTCGGGATACAAATCAGCCACGATGGCACTCACATTCGGCTTTAGCAAGCCGGTGCCAATGGCAATCAGAATCAGTCCCGCAAAAAAAGAAAACTTAGTTGGCACGGCCATGCTGAAATGACCTACAGCAATGACGACGCCACCGATGAACACCGCATCACGTTGACCAAGAATTCGATCCGCAATCCAGCCACCTGGCAGCGCCAGCAAATAAACACCGGCTGTGTACAAGCCGTAAATCGCGCCAGCGGTCTCAGTGCCAAAACTAAAGCCGCCTTTTTCAATTGTCTCGGTCATGAATAAGATCAGCAATCCGCGCATGCCGTAATAGCTCAGGCGCTCCCACATTTCGGTAAAAAACAACGTTCTCAGACCAACAGGATGACCAAACATACTAGATTTCCTCCTTAGATTAATAAAATATTCGGATCAGGGAAGATACTGGAAAAGCCAACTTAAAAAAAATAGGTTACAAATTCAACACAAATCTCCGCGCATCATTTTACCAGTTTGTCCTCCGGATATTTCGTTTGACTAAAAAGATTCAACTTAATTTCTTGGCAGATGATTCGGAGGGGCGGGTAAATGCCCACTGAGATGCAATGTAAGCTGTTCCGGCACGTATAGAATTGTCTGGTTTCATCAGCCATTCTTTATCAATTTTGGGAATTGTTGAGAATAATTTTAGCAACTGGAACAGACGTTTGCATTAATCCAATTGATAACTCACCTTGAAGTCGCATCTTTATAAATGAAGGTCTGGAAAATATCGCGAGCGACATTTGTCGAAGTCACCATTAAAAATGTATTTCCGGTAGAAATAATAATGGCCACGCCGCCGGCAAACAAAAGCGAACCAACAATAGCGGGCATTTTTTCATAGCCAACTCTTAGAATGACCTCTTCGGCCATGGCCCGGTTGATCGAACCGTCGGCCAGAAAAAATCTTGGGTCATCCGAATAAATTGCGTAACCGACGACAGCTATCGCGCACATGATAAATTCGATCACGACCACACCGGCGAACATTCCCATAACCGCCTGTTTGGCTCCTTTCGCATCTTTGGCCGATGAAAATTTCTGGTAAACGCTGCTTTCGCTGAGCAAGAGTAAAAACGTTGGTAAAATGATACCCACGACCCACAAGAAATCGTGGCCTTCAAACAGGGACAAGTAAGCAGGATTTTTCGCTTCGATTGTACTGACAACTGCGTCCCAACCGCCGTGGGATGAAATCGCAAAGGGCAAAGTTAAACACATTGCTATGATCATGACGATGCCGTTAAAAATATCAATTGAAACGATCGATACCATCCCCGCCAGAACGGTGAGTCCGACGATGACAATACCTGAAATCAGCATGCCGGTTTCAGGGCTGATCGCGCCTTCGGTAAGGATACTGATGAACCGTCCGCCGCCTTTGAACTGGTATCCGGCGCTGACCATGTAAGCAATGATAATTGTTATGGTACCGAGGACTTTGGCAGTCCGGTTATAACGTTTTTCGAGTAAATCAGTGAGGGTGTATTGCGAGATCTTCCGAACTCTGGCAGCGACAAAATAGATAACCAAAATTCAAATCCAGGCGCCCATTGAAAACCAGAGCTCTGAAAAACCGGCCCGGAAACTCAAGCCAGCGGTGCCGAATAAACTGCCCGAGCCAATCCAGGTACAAACCAGAGTTGCGACCAGCGTGTAAACCGGCACAGCCCGGCCGGCAACTACAAAGTCATCCTGAGTTTTCACTTTGCGGCTTTTGTAGACGCTGATTCCGACGAGAAAAGCGAGATAGACAGAAACCACAACGATATAAATCATAATTCCACCCTCCGTTTGGATGTTTATTCTACGACAGGAACCTAAATTTGTGGTTGGATATTAAATGGTAGTAAAATGATGAGAAAGATTCAACTTAATTTTTTGGCACATAATAATGCATTGGGCCCCTATTAGGGTGTCGAAATTTCGCCACGGTCGCGTAGTATCGGCCAATCGTTGGCAAAGTAAACGCTATCCTCTGCAGGAGCTCTGCAAACTCTTTCCAATTCTTGAGCCACGTCAATGAAAAGCCCGATGGAATCCATCCTGGCGAATTATTTTGATGCTTTTTGCCTCTTTTTCTTCTTTCGAACTTTGTCGATTTCCATCGAAACCTTCAGGCCACGGGTGCGCAGCGAAAACCACATAAGCCGTTTGCGATCCATTACAAAAAACCGCTTGCCGTATTTGTGCAGGGCGCTGCGATCGATATTGAAACCAAGTCCCGGTAAAGCAGGTGTTTGGAGTGTGCCGTTCTTGTGTTGAAACGACGTCTCAAGGAGAGCGTCCCGGCTCTCGACTGTCCACCCGGGCGGGTTAATTGGATATTCCAGTTCCTTTTCCTCCACAAATCCACTGGCGGCCATTAATTGTAAATTAACCGCGAACCCGATTCCGTTTGTCCAGGTTGTGTGGCGAGTACTTCAAACCATGCTCTCGGCAGAGTTTGGTTATTGCAAAGGTCTGGTCGATCCCGCCGGTAAATACTGCATCCGGTTGAAAAATGTCATAACACTTGCGCTCGATCATCATTCTCAGTTCCGGAAACGCGCCAGTGTGCAACTCGCCCCCGGCAATCGGAACCTTGCTGTACTTTGTAAGCGCGGTTAAATCTTCATAGCCATCCATAGGCAAAGGCTCTTCTATCCATGCGACCCCAACCTCGGCGCAGGCGTCGGCAAAACGTTTTGCTCGTTCCAAATCCCAAAGCGGTGCATCACCGATGGCAGTCACGCGCCAGGCCTGGTTGGCGTCGACACCGATTTTCATCTTGTCACCGATGGCTTTCGCAGTTTCGGTGACCTGTTCAATATCTACCGATTCATCAAAATCATGTACTCTCAGTTTAATAGTGCGAAAGCCTTCTGCATAACGTGCTTCCGCTTCCCGAATTCTTGCCGCCGGCTTTTTCACTTCCCCGGTGGAAGCGTAGAGCTTAACCGTGCATGGTTTGCCGCCAAGCAGCGCGTAGACCGGTTTACCGGCCAGTTTACCTTTAATGTCCCAAAAAGCCGGCGCAACCCAGTAATTGCGCCAGCCAACATAGGCCATTTCCCGCAACCGCTGCTGAATTAAATCAATGTCGGTAGCATCTTCTCCGAGTAAATAGAGGCCCAGCAATTCACCCAATCCAGCCCTTTCTCTTCCCATGGCAGGGCCGGCGCCGTAACCCTCTACTCCGTCTTTAGTGGTCACTTTTATAAGCGTAAAGCGATTCTCCGTTTGCGGGAAACCAGGAATCCAGCTCGGGTAAAACTTAGCCGGTAAAGGCGCCGCAACTTAGAAAAGCTCAATTCGTGTAATTTCGTTTATGGTTTATCTTCCTTAAATTAAGGAAAGGTTGGGCCCCTCGTGAGTCAATTAGTCATCTTCAAAAGACGCCGTAACTGCACCTGCCGGATCAGCGCCCGTAATCGGTTTGCCTCGGAAACGACCCCGCGTCTGGCAGGCAGGAACTCTGGGGCATTCTGCTACTTCGACCCCTGAACACGCTAACATGATATATTGCCCGGTTGTTTTGGGAACGTTGCGCTAGTTAGATGAATTTGTCTCAAAAACGAGCTTAAAAGTTTTAGGTTGGACATCCCGGTAATGAATACCGGGCGGCTTTTCAATCACTGCGGGGTGTTCGATACCGGGTGACCCCTTTACCCGGTTATAATCCAGATATGCAATAATATCATTCCGATTAAGTTGGGCAAGTAATTCTCCGCCACCTTCCAGGACCAGGTTTAAGGTTGATGGTCGGGGATAAACATTGACGTTTGGCGGCGCATTTCTGATGTTGACTGGAATACCCGTTAACGTAATTTCAACCAGCCTTTGGATGTCCAGCGAAATTTCAACCCGGTTTGTCGAAACAATTATTTTGTTTGAAGACTGCGAAACCAGGGAAATGTTTTGCTTCAAATTATCCGTAAGGTTTTTAAATTCAACTTCTTCGGTTGAGACAGAATTGATTTTTGAAACGAGGCTTTGGGGCCCGGAAATCAGCACTGAATCCGGGTTGATTTGTGCGTCGCCAACTATTGTGAAACCGGGGGCAACTTTGGGTTTTATATTACTGTTGACCGGGATTTTTTTTCTCTGAAAATCGTCAAGTATAACTCTAATCGAATCGGGCATGATAATCTCATTTGATTGAATCGCGCCGATGGGTCGGGAAAGAAATACGTCTCGGGGTTCAATGTGAAAAATCTTGCTTTGCCCAACGTCAAATAAGTCAAGTTTAATTCGCGCACCTGTACGAACCATGAGCGCGATCAAATCTTTACCTGTACCTTTTATTTTAACTTTAACGACTTTCGGTAAGTCATTCAAAATGACTTTGCCCGGTGGTGTGTTAATTACCGCTACCGGAACTTCTATGACATATTCGTATTCATTTTCTGTGATAACAAAAAACCAAATGACAATCGCAAATACCAGCGCGACTATTTTAACCTTATAATTTTTGAGAAATCTCACAGACATTTAATCTCTGCTCATTAAAAAAGGGTAACAGGAGACCCAATTACCCTCGATTATGTGCGTCTAAATATCTTTCTACTTCGAGGATTGCGCGAGTTGTTTTCCAAGGCTTACTTCACCGTTATCAATGCGAATATTAAATCCGCAGGCCGGATCCGTGCACACCCAGGCCTTATACATAAGTGATGATCCTTCACGACCATAATCGGAGAGCGGGATTAGAACTCCGGTTGAACATTTTTGACATTGCGGAAAATCTCTTTGCAATTTACTGTCCTCCCATAGTAAAGTAAATGTTTATGTATGACCGTCCTATTGGTTTGAAATAAAGTGGATTATTCCTTTACCACCCAGACTTTGATCTTCGCTTCAACCTCGGTATGTAGTTTAATGGGCACTTCAAACACGCCAAGCGCTTTCAAAGGTTCCTCTAACATGATTTTTCGTTTATCGATTTCAAATCCTTTTGAGGATAGCAATTCACAGATATTTTGTGAAGTAACAGCACCGAAGATTTTATCTTCCTCGCCAACCTGGACATTTGCTGTTAAAGAAACCTCCTTGAGCTTTTCTGCCACTAACTCAGCTTCTCGCTTATCCTTGGAAAGTTTAATTTTGTTTCTAGCTTTTTCCTGCACGATAACTCGCAGATTTTGTGGCGTTGCTTGAAGCGCAACTTGTTTCGGTATGAGATAGTTTCTTGCAAAACCATCTTTTACTTCAACTACTTCTCCAACTTTACCGAGGTTTTCATAATCTTCTTTTAAAATAATTCTCATTTATAAACCCTAATTTTTTATATATTAGAAAGAATTTGAATTGCAGCAGGCTATCTCGGTATTTCCACGACGTATGGAATAATGGCGAGATGTCTGGCCCTTTTAATCGCACGTTTTAGCATTCTTTGATGGTGTGCACACGTGCCTGAGGTACGTCTTGGAATAATCTTACCTTGCTCAGTGGTGAAGCGCAGTAGCCTCTTGTCGTCTTTATAATTGATATAAACATCACCATCTTCACAGAATCTACATATTTTTGTTTTCTTCAGCATACAAGTACAACTCCTATAAAAGTCAAACTTAATCTTTTAAAATCAAAATTGAATTCCAAACCATTGTTTTTTTGTTTCATTCGCATCTGTGGGAATAGCGTCTACTTTTTCAACGTCTGTACTGATTGGAATATCGGATTCTATTTCTGATGTCACTTCCGTCACCGGTTCAAAAAGAAAAGACTCCTCCTTTTTGCTTTGCCGGTTGAGAAATTGAATCCGTCGAGCTTTAATTTCGACGACATTATTATTAGAGCCCTCATCATTCTTCAAGTTACGGCTCTGGAGCTCGCCTTCAACCATCACCGCGGCGCCCTTGCTTAGATATTCAAAACAGCTCTCGGCTAATTTATACCAGGCAACAACTCCGACAAAGCAGACATTTTCTCTCCACTGACCGGTATTATCTTTATATTTGTGATTTGCAGCAATATAGAAATTTGCTACGGGAGTGCCATTGTTTGTTTTTCTTAAAACCGGGTCACCCGTTAAATTACCTGCTATCATGATGTTGTTTATGTCCGGCATTTTTAGATCCAACATTTAACCACCCTCCTGTTCCATACTTATAACTTTGCTACTCTTATCATAAAGTCGGTACAAATATAAAGCACGCCTTTGCTTTATTATTCCTTTGCCACAGAATCATCTGTCTCTTTAACTTCTTCTTTGACATCCTCAACAACCGCCTCTTCCTTAGAAGAATCGTCCTTAGAAGAATCGTCTTCTGTTTTTGTCTCTTCGGTTTTTGTCTCTTCGGTTTTTGTCTCTTCGGTTTTTGTCTCTTCGGTTTTTGTCTCTTCGGTTTTTGTCTCTTCGGTTTTTGTCTCTTCGGGTATTACTTCAGCTTCAGTTGTTTCCTTTGCCAGTTTCGCCGCCTCTTCTCTTTTCAAGACCGCTCTAGGATCAGAAGTGATGGTTAGGAAACGCAAAATACCCTCTTCGAGTCTGTATTCTCGCTCTAATAAACCGGGGAGATTACCCGGACCCTCAAAGTGGATTTGATAATAATTCCCATACTGTTTTCGATTAATTTCGTAGGCCAATCTTTTTTTGCCCCAATCCTCAACTTCGCCAATTTTGCCGCCATTATTTTTGATGAAATTCTCCACCTTCGTAACAATATGTTCCTTATTCTCGGATTTTTGCAATGAATCGACTACAAAAGTTGTTTCATATTTACTCAATTTGGAAATCACCTCCTTAGTTAAAAATGGACACTAAGTTCTCTGAGATTGTACAGAGAACGCAGAGTTTTAAAAAATAATAAATTTTCATATTCGATCTTTTTTTCTCGTTTTTTGCTTTGTGTTCTTTGTGAGCCTCAGTGTACTCTGTGTCCACTATTTTTATATGAAAAGCGGTGCAAGTACCAATGAAATCACCGCCATAAGTTTTATCAAAATGTTGATGGATGGTCCAACCGTATCTTTTAACGGATCGCCAACTGTATCACCGATTACCGTAGCTTTATGGGTGTCAGACCCTTTACCGCCGAAATTGCCTTCTTCGACATATTTTTTTGCGTTGTCCATCGCACCGCCGGAATTCGCCATTTGAATGCCAAGCATCACGCCGGTGATCAGCGCTCCGACTAAAAGACCGGCAAGAGCTTCTGCCCCAAGAGATAAGCCGATCACTACCGGTGTAACAAGAGCCAATGAACCTGGCAGGAGCATTCCTTGAATAGCACCCTTGGTGCTAATGTCCACACACTTGGCTGAATCGGGCAAGACTTTCCCTTCCATCAAACCTGGAATCTCTCTGAACTGCCTCCGGACTTCTTCAATCATTTCGGAGGCGGCTTTACTGACCGCTTTGAATAACATCGAAGAAATCAGAAACGGAAACATACCGCCGATAAGCAAGCCCGCCAAAACCCGTGGATTTTTGATATCGGCGACATCGACATGCGCAGATTTCATATAGGCGACGAGGAGACCGAGGGATGCAAATGCCGCCGAGCCAATCGCCATACCTTTGCCAATTGCTGCTGTGGTATTTCCCACCGCATCCAGGTTATCTGTAATTTCCCGAACTTTTGGCTCCAATTTGGCCATTTCAGCGATGCCGCCGGCGTTGTCGGCAATGGGGCCGTAGGAGTCTACAGCGACCACCATTCCCGTCGTGGCCAACATTCCCACTGCCGCCATTGCAACTCCGTAAATGCCGGCAAAATAGTAGGAAAGCATAACCGCGATCGCTAAAGCAATCACCGGAACAGCGGTAGAAGCCATACCCAGAGAAATACCGCCGGTTACTGTTAACGCCGGACCGCTTTGGGATTCTTCCGCTAATTTTTTAACCGGGTTGTATTTCATTGAAGTAAAGTACTCACTAACAAAGCCTATCACAGCCCCGGAAACGACGCCGCAAAGCGTTGCATAAAAGGGACCCATTAACGAGTAAGCTTTGCCTTCTTCGGTAAATTCCGCACCAAAGTTTTTGACTATGAAATAAGTTGCGATTCCGGTTAAAGTAGCGCTGAGATACGTTCCGCCCATTAGAGACCTCTGTGGGTTTGATTTCCCAACAATCCGGACAAACATAATACCAACAATAGACGAAACGATTCCGGCGCTGGCAATGTAGAACGGTAGGAACTGCAGATTACGTACAACCGTATCCGCGGCGGTTAGCCCTATTAAAGCAGCGATTGCAAGGGAAGCAATGATGGATTCCACATACGATTCGAGAAGGTCGGCGCCAAGACCGGCAACATCACCGACGTTGTCACCGACATTGTCCGCAATAACAGCAGGATTTCGGGGGTCATCTTCAGGGATGCCTGCTTCTATTTTACCAACCAAATCTGCAGCCATGTCCGCACCCTTTGTGAAAATACCGCCACCGCTTCGGGCAAACAAGGCAACCAGGCTGGCGCCCATGGCATAGCCGTTGATAATTGTTGGTTGGCCTTCAAATATGTAGAAAATCAGGCAAAGACCGAGCAAGGACAGGCCGACAACACTCATGCCCATCACTGCGCCTCCTGAGACGGCCACACTGAGCGCCCCTTTTAAGCCGCCGGTCAGCGCTCCCTGAGTTGTTCTGCTATTGGCGCGTGTTGCGATGTTCATGCCGATGAAACCGGCTAACGCGGAAGCAACTGCACCGCAGATAAATGCAACTGAAGTTCTCCACCCCAATCCCACATCCGAGAATTGGGGAGCAAGAGCAATGAGTACGGATATGACCGCCACAAAGCCGCCTATGTAAATGTATTCGCGTCTCAGAAATGCTCTGGCTCCTTCTTGAATTGCCTTCGAAATCTGGATCATGCGGTCATTTCCTTGATCTTTTTTCATCACATCAAAGATCAGATAGACCACAAAAGCTAAAGCAACCAAACTAGCTGCCACGGGAATTCCAATCAAAATTAAGTCCTCCTGTTTTTTTCCATTAGTTAAATTGATTCATGGTTTGAGAAATGCCCTCTGCGACAAAATGCAGGCAAGCGTCCGCTGCAAGATCAATTAGACCCGGCAGCTCTTTTTTTTCTTTTCTATTAAATTTTGAAAGTACAAACTCAACGGTATCTACCAGATTGCCTTTACCGATGCCAACACGAAGTCTCGAAAAATTACTGCTTCCCAGTTCGTGAATCACGGAAGCTAATCCGTTGTGCCCGCCGTCACTCCCTTTGCTCCTAGCCCGAAGTTTACCAAAGGAGAGGTTGAAATCATCAAGAATTACCAGGAGATTTCTGTTTGGAATCTTGAATTGTTGGGCTAATTCTACTACCGCCTCTCCACTTCCATTCATGTAAGTCAGGGGTTTTGCTAAAATCACATTTCGTTCACCCAAAACAGTTTTACTGAACGTGTAATTTCGTCTTTTTACCGGTGCCGAGTATTCATTGGTTTTCTTTAAGTGATCAATGACAAGAAATCCAATATTATGCCTCGTTCGTTTATATCGAAAACCCGGATTGCCCAATCCTACCAGTAAAAAACTAGTGCTATTAAATGAAGGAACTCCTAACCTTGTTCTACATATCTGTGTTTAAATAACTATTCACTACGTTCATCTGGCTCTTCTTTCTTCTCACCGACAACGTCCGGTTCAGCTGCTTCTTCAGCTTCTTCAAGGCCTTCCTCTTCAACTTCCGGTTCCTCGACTATTGTCGGCGGCCTGATCACCACGATTGACTGTGTGGGGTCGCTTAGGATTTTGACTTTCTTAATGGATAAATCGTCAATCCGTATTGAATCGCCAATATCCAAATCGGTGATATCGACGTCGATATGCTCCGGAATGTCGAGCGGTAGAGCTTCTATTGAAATCTCACGGATAATATGTTGCATAATACCGCCTTCCTGTTTGACGCCAACGGCTGTCCCAACGATGTGAACCGGAACATCCACATGCACTTTCTCCGTCAATTTTATACCCATGAAGTCCACATGCAACGGATGACCATACAATGGGTCCCACTGAACTTCACGGATAATAGACTTGGTCAGTTTTTTATCGCCATCAAGTTTCAGATCAATGATGCTGGCCTCAGATTGAATCAAAGTCTTGAGCTGCTTTACATCCACTGCGACAGGAATGGACTCCTCGCCGTGTATATAATAAATGCCCGGAATCTTCCCTTCCTTTTTCAGTTGTTTGTTTGCTTTCTTGCCTACAATTTCTCTTTTTTGAACTTCCAACCCTGCTTCTGCCATTTGCAACTCTCCAAGTTTTAATCAAATAACGAACTTATAGATTCATCACCGTGAGTTCTTTTTATCGCCTCTCCAAAAAGATGGGAAGCAGTAAGAACTTCGATTTTATCAATTAGTTTTTCTTTAGCTAATTCAACTGTATCTGTGACTTTTATTTTTGTGATAGGCGCCTTAGCAATACGCTCAATTGCCTGACCGGAAAAAAGCGCATGTGTGCATGCTACATAGATTTTCCTGGCGCCATTTTCTTTTAATGCGGCCGCCGCGTTACACAACGTCCCGGCCGTATCGACAATGTCATCAACTATCAAAATATTTCTACCGTCGACCTCGCCAATGATGTTCATGATTTCGGCTTCATTATGTTTTGGACGACGCTTATCAATAATCGCCAGCGGAGCGTGTAATCTTTTTGCGTAAGCTCGTGCCAGGGTTATCCCGCCAATGTCCGGTGACACCACCGTTAGCTCAGGAACCTTCATAGCCTTAAAATGATCAGAAAGAATCGTCGAAGAATAAAGATGATCTACCGGTATATCAAAGAACCCCTGTATCTGAGGCGCATGTAAATCCATTGTTAGAACTCTATCTGCGCCTGCGGTGGCAATTAAATTGGCGACCAACTTAGCCGTGATTGAAACCCTGGGTTGATCCTTTCTGTCCTGCCGGGCATAGCCAAAATAGGGAATGACGGCCGTGATTCTTTCAGCAGAAGCCCGGTGGGCCGCGTCCAGCATAATGAGCAACTCCAAAATATTCTGCGCCGGTGAATTTGTCGGCTGAATAATGAATACGTCGGCTCCACGAATATTTTGTTTATATTTGATCCAGATTTCATCGTCACTAAAGTGCCTGATTTCGACGTCCCCCAATGGGACTTCCATATATTGGGCAATCTTCACAGCTATACCATTGTTGGCATTTCCTGAAAATAAAATCGGATTTGGAAGCATAATTAAAAATCTACTTAGCATAGAAAATGACGGTAATCCGTTTTGGATTCCGTCATTTTGAGTTGGCCTGGTTCTTTTGATCTGCTGGGGCGGGGGGATTCGAACCTCCGAATGCAGGGACCAAAACCCTGTGCCTTGCCACTTGGCGACGCCCCAGTTTTAAATTTGAATGAAAATACTTACAAAAAAACTTAGGGATTTTCAACACCCTCATGAACGGCGAGTTCTATTTTTTCCGTAACTTCAACACCCTCTTCCTCGAGGGAGTTTCGATATTTGCTAATAATTTCAGTTTCAAGATATTGACGGAATTCATTTCGAATTGGATGAGCGATATCTCGATAGGAACCGTCAGGAACCTTTCTGCTCGGCATACTAATAAAGTAGCCCTTTGAACCGTTTATTATCTTCATCCCCCTAACGACAAAGACATCATCAAAAGTTACATTTACGAAAGCTTTTAATTTTTCCTCATCTCTTAAACTGATATTAATTTCTGTTATCTCCATGCTCCCTCCGTAGAAATGACATTTAAGTGTATGAAAATGTACAACGAGGGCTTAAACTAGAATGTGCTCCACCCCTTGGTATCCCCAATTTATCGGCCGGGTAACAAATGTAGGATATTCATTCTGAAAAAAACTCCTTACCTCCAGGGCATCATCCTCCTTCTCAAAAATTCCAAAAATAGCTGATCCGGATCCTGACATACTTGCAAAAATCGCCTTACTTTGGTTGATTTGTTTTTTAATTTGTTCCAACAACGGGTATTCTGCAAAGACTATTTCTTCAAATTCGTTTTTTAAAGACTTTATAAAATCCTTATTATCGTAATCTATATCGTTAAAACTCGCTAAGGTAGTATTTTTTTCCTTAATTGTCAAGTTTAAATTCACTTGAGTATAGGCCCATTGTGTGGATACCGAAATTCCGGGAAACACAACCACAATAGGCTGATCGCCAATTGATTTAGCGGGTCTAAGCAGGTTTCCTCTTCCGGTTGCAACTGCTGTCCCACCTAAAATAAAAAATGGGATATCGGCGCCTAATCGTGAGGCAATAGCCCGAAGTTCCTGGACGCTAAGATTTAATCCCCATAACTTATTCAGACAAAGCAAAACTACGGCCGCATTGCTACTGCCACCTCCAAGCCCGGCGCCCATCGGAATCGTTTTACTTAAAAAGATTTGTGCGCCTTTTTGGATACCGGTGGTTTGTTTGAGCAGATTTGCAGCACGTACACAAAGATTTGAATCCGCCTCTTGTAAATCAGGATGGTCACAACTGAAATCTATCTTAGAAGAATTAGTTAATTTTATTTCGATTTCATCTTTTATATCGATTTGCTGAAGGATAGTCTCAATTTCGTGAAACCCGTCGTCCCGCACCCCAAGTATAAACAATCCCAAATTTATTTTAGCATAAGAAGGAACCTTGATTGTCTGCATACACAAGACTATAACTCCGCATTTCTGGGAATTATTTGTTAAAATACTCCTGAAATTTTCCCACAAGTGTTTCCTTATTGGCCCTTGAAATTTCTCTACCTCTAATCGGAAAACCGGAAACATCCCTGGCAAGGCTGCGAAGCTGCCTGACCGGCATTGCCTTTACTTTTTCAATCGTTAAGTTCGCAGCCGCCCCGCCCGAGTTTATTTCATCGCTCTGATTATAGATGATGCTTTCCGTATCCTCATGCGGTCTTGGAATCACGTGGCAGGAAATCAACTCGCCAATTTTTTCTGCCGCAGAAGCTCCGGCATCGACGGCCGCTTTAACTGCTCCTGTGTCCCCGACAATCTTGACAGTCAATAGAGCTGCAATGGTATTTTCAATTCCGATCAACCGAACGGCAGCGGTTTTAAGCATGACATCGGCCGCCTCAATTGCCCCGACCAAGCCTTTCGTTTCAACAAGACCCAATGCTTTTTCATCCATGCATTATTCCCAAAAGTCTAATTAAACTCGATTCTTAAAAATGCTGATATCTAAAATTATTATTCTGCTTTTGGCAGAATCATTTCAACATCTTCATGCGGTCTGGGGATGACGTGGACGGAAACCAGTTCACCTACTTTTTCCGCAGCCGATGCTCCGGCGTCCGTAGCCGCTTTCACAGCGCCGGTGTCACCGCGAACCATGACGGTAACGAATCCACCACCAATTTTTTCTTTGCCGATAAGCACGACTTTGGCTGCCTTTACCATTGCATCAGCAGCTTCAATCGCCCCAACAAGTCCTCTTGTTTCGATCATCCCTAAAGCGTCTAAGTTCATGAAATGAACTCCTTCCTTAAAATTAAAATTCGAAAACGAATTAACGATATTTTTGCGAACTTAGGAAAGTAAGGATTCTTTTAAATTTTGTCAACATTTTTCTGGTGATTTAATTTTGTATTTAAAAAGCTTAACTTTTATAGCGTGCTCCCATGTTTAAACAATCCTGACAATTTCCACAAACAACAACTCTATCTCAGGTCAAGTAACTCGGAGCACATTTATCGGTATGCCTAAAGTTTTGATCAAAAAAAGCGAAGGATGAAATTTTCAAAGTAAAATAACTTGCGTTTTAGACCATGGCGTCGTATACTTTGATCGTTTTATACAATACATATCGGTCACATTGAATGAAAAAAGTCTACTTTATCTCAGACGCCCATTTAGGTGCGCACTCAGAAAAAATAGAAAAAATAAAAATTGCTAATTTAATTTCATTCTTTAATTTCATCCAAAATAAAGCCGATTATCTTTATATTGTTGGCGACCTTTACGATTTCTGGTTCGAATATTCCAAAGTCATCCCAAAAGTAAATCTAAAAGTTTTAGCAAAACTTAATCAATTAATCGAATCCGGCACCGAAGTTCGATACCTCACCGGCAATCACGATTTGTGGCAAGACGGTTATTTACAAAATGAAATTGGCGTCAAAATTTACCACGACCCCTTAGAAGCAAGCCACAATTCGCTCAAGCTGTTTATCGCACACGGAGATGGTTTAATCAAACGGGACTGGTTTTTGAGATTGCAGAAACGAGTTTTTAAAAACCCGGTTAATATTTTTTTGTACCGGCTGCTGCATCCGGATATCGGCATTCCTTTGGCAATGAAAGTCTCTGCTAAAAGCAAGGAGAGAGAAGAAAGGCGATTTGAACAAGAGTACAGGAGTTTTGCAAGCGCTAAGCTGAACGAGGGATTTCAAGCAGTTATTTTGGGGCATACCCATGTTCCGTTATTTGAGAAAATCAATTCCGGCTTTTACATCAATTTGGGTGACTGGATGAAAAAGTTCACTTATTTGGAAATGACCGGTAAAAAACTTGAACTAAAATCGTGGGGCGAGAAAAACCAGAAGGAGTTTCTCGAAACTTCTTAGGGCTTCACTTGTTTAAGTTTCCAGAATTAATTAATTTCTATCCTTTCAAAGTTTAACCTCATGAAGAGAAAATTCCGGGTTTCCGAAGACGACTCTTATACGAGTCCGAGAAGTAGATTTTTTAGTACCACATTCGGCCGTACTCTGCTTGTTTTATTTATCATCAGCTTGAGTGGCGGCGTTTTTCTTTACATCATAGCCCGGGACTTGCCCTCTTTAAGCCAGTTAGAGTCGTACAAACCGAAGCTGTCTTCAAAAGTCTATTCCGCTGATTTAAGAATTATTAATGAATTCTATGAAGAAAAAAGAAGCTTTGTGCCGCTGGAAGAGCTGCCCGATGCACTTTTAAAAGCGTTAATAGCCACCGAAGACCGAAAATTCCATGACCACTGGGGGATTGATTTAAGAAGGTTCGCAACAGTCGCCTTGACCAGCATGGTGACCTTCGAAAGGCCAAGCGCAGTAAGTACTCTTACTCAACAATTGGCGCGCCAACTTTATCTCACCCTGGAGCGGACAATAAAACGTAAAATTAAGGAAATAATTACAGCCATTCAAATTGAGCGAACCTACACAAAAGATGAAATCCTCGAAATGTATTTGAACCATATGAATTTTGGTCATGGTTCTTATGGCGCTCAGTCAGCTTCAATCAAATATTTCGACAAAGATGTTCAGGAGCTCACCACGGATGAATGCGCCATGCTGGTTGGTTTGTTGAAAGCGCCTTCCCACTACACACCTTTCTGGCACCCGAACAAAGCATTAACTCGCAGAAATGTGGTTCTTACTGCCATGAGGGATATTAACTTTATCAGCGAAGATGAATATGCTGAGTACGTCAAGAAGCCGATTGAGGTTTTAGAAACTAAAAATACAGCTTACGGGCTCGCCCCCTATTTTACTGAATATGTACGAAAAAACCTGCAGGATAAATACGGCTACAATTTATACACAGACGGTCTGTCGATTTACACGACCATAGACTCCAGAGCTCAAACCGTGGCCGAACGGGCCGTTCAAAATCACCTTCCTGAATTGCAGTCGAAAGTTAAGAAACATCTCATTAAAGAAAAGATGATCAAAGGTCTGCTCGATTCTGCTTTCGTAGAAAATAACGACATTAAAAGCCTGCTGCGGGACTCAACTTTTGTTGATTCCCTGGTTTTGGAAAAAGTGCCGGCACAGGTAGCGCTCGTCTCCATCGACCCGAGAAACGGTCATATTCTGGCCATGGTCGGCGGCCGGGATTTCACTAAGTATAAATTTAATCGGGCGGTGCAGGCACATCGCCAACCCGGGTCTGCTTTTAAACCATTCGTCTACACGGTGGCTATCGACAACGGCTACCCACCAACCTATGAAGTGCTGAATCAACCGGTGGTGACCTTCATGCCGGATGGCAGCCGTTGGTCGCCGCAAAATTACGATCTGTCGATAGGCGGCCTGACAACGTTTAGAGAAGGGCTCAGGAGGTCGCTTAACCTGGTGACCGTCAGGGTTCTGCAAAATGTCATTCAAAAACCCAGCCTGGTGGTCGAATATGCGCACAAGATGGGGATAAAATCGCCATTGGCCGCTGTAGATGCAATCGCCCTGGGTGTTTCAGATGTAACGCCGCTTGAAATCACTTCGGCTTATGGCGTTTTTGCAAATGCAGGTGTTCTGGTTGAACCGGTCGCCATTTTGCGGGTCGAGGACAAGAACGGCAATGTGATTTTTGAACATATTCCTCGCAGTCAGGAAGTCTTGCGCAAGCAGACTGCTTACATCATGACCGATATGCTGCAGACGGTGATGGATCACGGCACCGGCGCCCGCGGACGGTGGATGTATCATTTTTACAGACCTGCCGGCGGCAAAACGGGTACGACCCAGAATTACAGCGACGCCTGGTTTTTGGGATTTACGCCGCAAATTGTCACAGGCGTTTGGGTTGGTTTAGATAACTACACCATGTCCCTGGGAGCCGGTCAAACAGGCACCAGGGCTGCTTTGCCGATTTGGGGGCCTTATATGAAAGCTGTTTACGACACCCTGGCGTTGCCCGAGATGGACTTCACAATACCTGATGGTGTCACGCGAGTAGAGATCTGTTTAGACACCAAGAAACTTGCCAATGATGTTTGCCCGAGCGCGCGAATCAGCGAAGAGGTTTTCTTTACAAACCTCGTACCCAAAGATAACTGTGATAAGCATGTCGGGCCTCGACGGACCCGGGATAAACGGAGTAAAGGAAAAAAACGCAAGCGGTTTTAAAGTTCTGCCAAAACTTTCTTCCCTTTAAAGTGTAATGACAATAGATTTTATTTGTCATTCCTAACCTGCATTATTCATAAACCTACGTTTTAGGTACAAAACAACAATAGCAACCTGTCAAAAGTAGAGATGACATAGTTTGTAGTTCACGCTTTAGCGTGCTCATGGCAGCCTAAAGGCTGTACTACGAA
>Ga0209988_10000173_pt1 | contig 36368 bp, 41 predicted proteins | sample N075metaG_FD_183115 | JGI IMG/M metagenome (GOLD analysis project Ga0209988, IMG submission 183115) | Deep subsurface microbial communities from Kermadec Trench to uncover new lineages of life (NeLLi) - N075 metaG (SPAdes) (version 2) | ecosystem: Environmental > Aquatic > Marine > Ocean trench... | reverse complement strand
CCAACTTTGTCCTGATGAACTATCGCGGTTACGGAGCAAGTGAAGGTGCGCCTTCGGAAACGGCATTGTTCGCCGATGCCCTGCTTATTTATGACACGTTGATCGACGCGACGTTACACAACGGGAAAGTTGTAGCGTTCGGGCGCAGTCTTGGTTCCGGTGTCGGTGCCTATCTGGTTTCCCAGAGAAAAATCGATGCGGCAGTGCTGGTGACGCCCTACGACAGTATCCGCAGCGTTGCGCGCCGCCATTATCCTTGGCTGCCCATTGCGCTCCTGATCAGACACCCGTTCGATTCCCTCGCTTTAGCACCTGGCCTCGATGTGCACGCGCTCTTCCTGGTGGCAGAACGCGACGAGATCATTCCACCAGCTCACGCGCGCCACCTTGCCGACCATTGGGGTGGCAGCACGCGATGGGTGTTGATCAAGGGCGCAACACACAACTCAATCCACGTAGAGACGTACTATTGGGAGTCGATCCGCGAATTGTTGAACGGCCTGTAGTTATTCATTGGGCCACGCCGCCCTTGATGGTGGTTTGCGGTGGACCTCCGAGACGACGATGAACTCCAGGACAATTTTCGTGGACGTATAGCCATGCCGCCGAGGTGCACCCCGTGGACTTTTCATCCACCTTCCATTAGCGTCATCGGCTTTGTAAACCGGCGAAGAACAGGCCAATGCACGATCTGATCATCCGCAACGGTACGATCATCGACGGGTCCGGGGACGATGCCTTCGAGGGCGACCTGGCGATCAGCGACGGTGTGATTTCGGCCGCCGGCGAAGTCAGCGGCAAAGCAGTCCGAGAAATCGATGCGGCCGGCTCGATCGTGACGCCGGGTTGGGTCGACATTCACACCCACTACGACGGTCAGGCGACTTGGGATCCGCTGCTCGCTCCGTCCAGTTGGCACGGCGTAACCACCGTGGTGATGGGGAACTGTGGCGTTGGTTTCGCCCCTGTTCGTCCGGATGCGCACAACTTTCTGATCGAACTGATGGAGGGCGTCGAAGACATCCCCGGCACTGCCCTGGCAGAAGGCATCGATTGGACCTGGGAGAGCTTTCCCGAGTATCTGGACGCGCTGGAGGCGAAACCCCGCGCCATCGACGTGGCAACCCAGGTGCCCCATGGCGCAGTACGCGCCTACGTGATGGGCAAGCGTTGCAACACGGACGACGATCTTCCAACTGAAGCTGAACTTGCCGAAATGGCTCGCATCGTGCGTGAAGGCATCATCGCCGGAGCGCTCGGGTTTTCCAGCTCGCGTACCTTCCTGCATCGCGACAAGCACGGGATTCACGTGCCCGGTACCTTCGCCGGTAGCGACGAGATGCTCGCCCTCGGGCTGTCCATGAAGGGGCTGAAACATGGTGTGTTCGAACTGGTCTCGGATCATCTCGGCGGCGACGACGAGTGGGCTTGGATCAAACAGTTCACCCGGGAAACCGGGCGTCCGGTCACCCTCGTGGCCACCTCGCCCGCCGCGTACGAGGACAACAAGATGCTGCGTATCGCCGAACAGGCGCGACGCGAGGGTATCGAGGTACGGCCCCAGGTGGCCGGCCGGCCAACCGGCGTGCTGCACGGTCTGCAGTCGAGTTTCCACGTGTTTTCGCGGCTACCGAGCTTCGCCGCCCTCGACGACCTGCCCCTGGCAGACAAGGTCGCGCGCCTGCGCAACGATGAACTGCGTAACGTGCTACTCGCTGAAGCGCGTGAAGCTGAACCGACGGTCATGGCCGGGAGCCTCGACGAGTTGTTGTGGTTCGTGTTTCCGCTCGGCGAAGACCCGGATTATGAACCGGATCGGGAAGACAGCATCGCCGGACTTGCGGCAACAGCGGGGCGTCCGGCGCTGGAGATGATGTACGACGCGCTCGTCGATCACCAAGGCAAGGAACTCTTCTATCAACCGCTGGGTTTCTACCAGACCTACGACTTCAGCTATTTCTACTCGACCATGCAACACCCCAACATCCTGTTCGGGCTGTCCGACGGCGGCGCGCACTGTGGCCTGATCGCCGACGCCGGCATGCCAAGTTTCATCCTCACCCATTGGGGCCGCGATCGGACCAAGGGCGAGAAGCTGCCATTGCCCTATCTCGTTCGAAAGCTCACCCATGACACAGCAACGGCCTATGGCATCAACGATCGCGGCCTGCTGAAGCCAGGCTACCTGGCTGACATCAATGTAATCGACTTCGACAACCTGCGACTACATCGTCCGGAGGCAATCTACGATCTGCCGACGGGCGGCAAACGTCTGGTGCAACGCGTCGACGGGTACCGCCAGATCGTCAAGTCTGGACAGGTGACCTTCGAGGACGGTGAACACACCGGCGCCCTGCCCGGGGTTCTCATTCGCGGCGGCCAGTAGTACCGCGCCATGAGACTCGGGACGCCGGTACTGCTGGCTACGCTGGCGATAACCGCGGGTTGCACGCAGCTGCAGGAGCAGCAGGAACAGCAGGAGCAGCAGGAACAGATCGCACGCCTGAGCGCCCAGATCGATGCCTTGGGCGAGTCGCTTGGGCGCACAGAGACTCAATTAAAGGAACTGCGGGTCGACCAGAACGTGGTGGTCGCCGACCTCGCTGCCGGTCGCGCGGGCATCAGTCAGCTCGAACAGGCGGTTCAGCATCTGCCCGATGCCATGAAAGCCTTGTGTCCCGAGCAGGATCCGGTGGTAGTCGAATGCCCGGCCAATCGGGTCCAGCGAATATTCGTCAGCGGCGACAAGATGGTCATCGGCGAACTCGAAACGGTCTGGATCGATCCGCCGGGATTGAGTCTGAACGCACGCATCGACACCGGGGCCACCACCAACTCGCTGAACGCCGAGGACATGGTCGAGTTCGAACGTGACGGCGACAACTGGGTGCGGTTCCACGTGCGCGACACGGACTCCAAGGACCTGATCGAGATCGAACGTGAGGTGGTGCGTTACGTGCGCGTCTATCAGCAGGCGGATCCTGGGGGTACCCGCAGGCCAGTGGTCAGCTTGCGGCTACACCTTGGCGACGTGTCCGACCCCTTCGAGTTCACCCTGGCCGATCGATCCCACCTGAATCATCAGATCCTGCTGGGACGCAGCTTCCTGACCGATATCGCCTTGGTTGACGTCGGTAGGCGATTCGTTCAGCCTCGGTACCGACCGACGCGTTCCGACTGACGGCAACCAGGTCCCCATAACAATATGACTGAACGTGGGCCCTTCCTTTTTCTGGTGGCCCTGCTTGCGACTGTCGGAGCCGTCACCGCGGTCTTTCGCAATCAGGAGTACGGACTTCCATTCCTGCCCGGTGCCCAAACCACCGTCTGGCAGGTGGACGCGAAGATCGAATTCCGCGCGACCGGCGGCCCAACCCAGGTGATCCTGACGCTCCCGCCCGACCAACAGGGTTACCGCGTGGTCAACGAAATCCCCGTCGGAGCCGGCTATGGCTTTTCGTTCGAGGAGTCCGGTGGGCAACGCCGCGCACACTGGTCGAAGCGCAACGCCAGCGGCGATCAGACCCTGTATTACAAGCTCGAACTGGTGGCGGACGACAGCGCCAAAGGTCCGGATTCGGGTACGTGGTCGAGAACACTGAACCGTTGGGATGAGCCCTATCAGACGGCCGCACAGGAACTCATCGACTCGGTAGTGCCGCTATCGGCAGACGGCCTGACGCTTGCGCAGCAACTGATCCAAGTCATGTCGACGGTGCCCGTTAACTCGAACGTGAGCCTGCTGCTGGATCGCTTCGCCTTGCCTACACTGTTCGCGAACCTCCTGGCCAGCGCCGACATTCCCGCTCGATCGGTTCAGGTCCTGTTGCTGGAGGATGGGCGGCGCCGGCAATCGTTGATCGAGCGGGTGCAGGTGTGGCAGGACGGTGAATGGCATTTGTTCGACCCGGGTTCGGGACCCGTGGCAGACACCTCGGACCTGTTGCTCTGGCAGACCGAAAATCCAGTGGTGCTCGAAGTGATCGGCGGTACCCAAAGCCGGGTCACCTATTCCATCATCAGCCAGACACGGTCCGCGTTTTCGTTGACCCGCGCCGCGGAACCAGGCGAGGCCCCGGCCCTATCACTGTACAGCCTGCCCATCGAAGAGCAGAGCACGTTCAAACTGATCATGCTGCTGCCGGTGGGTGCCTTGGTAGTCGTGTTCATGCGCATCATGGTCGGCGTTGAAACCAGCGGCACGTTCATGCCCGTCCTGATCGCGCTGGCATTCCTGCAGACGGAGCTGGTACCAGGCGTACTGAGCTTTCTGCTGGTGGTGGCCATCGGGCTGCTCATCCGGTCGTACCTGTCGCGCCTGAACCTGCTGCTGGTCGCACGTATCGCAACCCTGGTCACCGTGGTGATCGGGATCATCTCGGTGTTCAGCATCTTGAGCTACCGGTTCGGGTTCGCCGGGGGGCTGACCATCACGTTCTTCCCGATGATCATCCTGGCCTGGACCATCGAGCGGATGTCGATTCTGTGGGAGGAAGAAGGCCCACGCGAAGTGCTGGTGCAGGGCTCGGGTAGCCTGATCGTCGCGACCCTGGCGTTTCTGCTGATGGACCTGCCCACCGTCCGCCATCTGGCGTTCAATTTCCCCGAACTGCATCTGTGCCTGCTGGCGCTGATCCTGCTGCTGGGGCGCTACACGGGCTACCGCCTCTCGGAACTACGTCGCTTTGCGACCATGGGACGGGTATAGGCAGGCACCATGATGTGGGCCAATCCCTTCCGGCTACGGCGCCGCGGCGTTCTCGGCATGAACCGCCGCAACATCGATTATATCGGCCGCTATAACGATCGACGCTACTACCCGCTGGTGGACAACAAGCTCGAAACCAAGCTGGTGGTCCGTAACGCCGGCGTGACGGTGCCCGAACTGCTGGGCGTGGTGCGCACCCAGCACGAAATCGAATTCATCGATGTCGTCCTCGAACCGTTCCGCCAGTTTGTCATCAAACCAGCCCAAGGCAGCGGCGGGCGTGGCATCCTGGTGATTACCGGCCGCGAGGACGACGGTTTCCGGAAGAGCAATGGCGACGTGTGGTCGCTGCGCCGCGTCAAGCGCCACCTCTCCAACATCCTTTCCGGACTCCATTCCCTGGGTGGTCGTACCGACGTCGCGATCATCGAAGACCTGGTGATCAGCGACGATACATTTGGCGATCTCAGCCACGAAGGCGTTCCCGACATTCGCCTGATCGTGTTTCGTGGTTATCCGGTCATGGGCATGTTGCGGCTGGCGACCAAGGCATCCGACGGCAAGGCAAATCTTCATCAGGGCGCGGTGGGTGTGGGTCTGGACATCAGCACCGGCCGCAACGTATCGGCCGTCCAGTTCGACCGGCCGATTACCCATCATCCCGATACCGGCGCGCGCCTGGACCAAATCGCTGTGCCGCACTGGCGTGAGCTGTTGACCCTTGCTTCGCTTTGCTACGACGTGACCCACCTCGGTTACCTCGGCGCAGACCTGGTGCTGGACCGGCGACGCGGCCCATTGCTGCTGGAGCTGAACGCCCGCCCGGGACTCACCATTCAGATCGCCAACCATGAAGGGCTGGTCCCACGGCTTTCGCGCATCGAGTTGTTAGAGGAGCATTCCCGAGACCCGGGTGTTCGGGTGGAGTTTGCTATGCAACACTTCGTCCACCATCCCTATCGGGGGCAACAGTCGCTGTGGGAATCGGACACACCAGCACAAGGGAGTACTGGATGATCATCATCAGCGCCTGCATCGACACTGAACCCGGCACCGTAGAAGCCATGACCGACGCGATCACCACCATGATGAAGGCCAGCGAAGCCGAAGAGGGCTGCTACAGCTACGTCTTCTCCATCGAGGTCGGCAATCCGACCAACATCCGGATCTTCGAGCGGTGGGAGGACGAAGCCGCATTGAAAGCTCACTTCAAAACGCCACACATGGCGGCGTTTCAGGCCGCAATGGCCGAGCATCCACCCAAGGGAATGGATCTGAAGGTGTTCGATGTCACCGGCGAGATCCCCATGCCCGACGTCAGCTAGCGCATGAGCGACTCCGGCCGATCCGGTGGTCAATTGACCCTCTGGGGCGGCGGCACGGTGCGCACCTTTCGCGCCCACTGGATGCTGCATGAGCTCGGCCTCGACTACGAACCCCGGCTGATCGGTTCACGCACGGGCGAAACCCAGAGCGAGGAGTTCCGCCGCCTGAACCCGAAGGAGAAGATCCCCGTGCTGGTCGACGACGCGCTGGTGCTGAGCGAAAGCGCGGCGATTGTCACTTACCTGGCTGATCGTTACGGCGCCGGCACCGGTTTGACCCCGGAACCACGCACCGACGCGCGCGCCCACTACGACGAGTGGACGTCCTTCATTCTGATGGAACTCGACGCGCACACGCTGTACGTGATGCGCCGGCATCGGGACCTGGCGGACCTGTACGGTGAAGCACCCGCCGCAATCGAGGCCGCGATCGCGGGCTTCCAGAAACAGGTGGCCGTTGCCGAGCGCGCGCTCGCCCACAGGAATCATCTGGTCGGCGAGCAATTTACCGGGGTGGACATTCTATTGACCTCCTGCCTCGACTGGGCGGTCGCCTACCAGGTCGGCATCCCAGAGCGCCTGGATGCGTATCGCAGGCATCATCAACAGCGGCCTGCCTATCGGGCGTCCCGCGAGCTAAACTTCAGCGTCAGCCCGGGAGCCTGATGCAATGGCCTACGTCGACGATCGTTTTGTTCACGATGCGGATGCGCACATCCTGGAGACCGCGGAATTTCTCGCCGAGTTCGCCAGCGCGCCAATTAAAAGCCACCTGTTCGGGTTCGATGGCAGCGCCGCGGTTGCAACCACAGCACAAGCGCTGGAAGTCACGTTGGCCCAGCAGCGCGACCCCGAGTACCGCGCGCGCGATGCCGCGGAAATCATGCAGCGCAAGAATTGGGACGCGACCGGTGCGCTGTTCAAGGAAGACCGACCGGCGGCCCTCGATCATCTGGGATTCGCCAGCCAGCTGATCTTCAACACCTTCGTAAACGGCCACATGGCCGAACTCGAAGCGGGCGCCGCCAACATGGACCTGGATCTGATCTACGGCGTCGCCGAAGCGCACAACCGCGCCATGCTCGACTTCTGCAGCGTCGATGCGCGTCTGCTGCCCACCGCCTACGTACCGCTTGCGGATTTCGAGCGCACCCGGCAACTTGCGAGCCAGGTCATCGCCGACGGCTTTACCGGCCTGCTGATTCCATCCGCGTGCCCCGCGCACCATTCGCCCAGCCACACCGGTTTGTTCCCGCTGTGGGCAATGGCCGAAGAAGCCGGGCTGCCCATTCTGTTTCACGTCGGCGGTGGCGGGACACTGCTGGATCCCAACTATTTCCGGAACGGCCTGCCGGTACCGCCGGACTTTCACGGTGGCGCCGAAAACTTCCGCTCCGTCGACTACATGGCCATTCCCACGCCCGTCATGCAGACCCTGGCAACGCTGATCATCGACGGCATCTTCGAACACCACCCCAAGTTGATGTTCGGCGTGATCGAACAAGGGGCGGGGTGGATTCCGAGCTGGATGCGCTACCTCGACAGCGCCTACGACGCCTTCGCCCGCCATGAGGAACGCCTGCAGGCGTTGACCCTGCGACCCAGTGAATACGTCAAAAGGCAGCTACGGGCGACCCCCTACCCCACGGAAGACGTCGGCTGGATCGTGCGCGAAGCGGGCAGCGAAATTCCGCTGTTCTCGTCCGACTATCCACATGTGGAAGGCGGCCGGAATCCGATCAAACGCTTCGACGCCTCGCTGAGTGAAGCCGACGATGCGACCCGCGAGCTGTTTTATCACGCCAACTTCGCCGATTTAATGGGGACCCGCTTGAGCGCACGCCTGAAGAGCGCAGCGCGCGCCTAATCCAGACGCAGCTCCATTTCCAGGTCACCGCGCGCGAATCGACCATCCGACAAGCCCTCGAGCCGCCGAAAGCCCACCGATTCGTACAGGCTGACCGCGGGCGTGAGAACGCTGTTGGTGATCAGGAACACGCGCCCGACGTCCGCGGCGCGGGCGTGCTCCAGACATGCGTTCATCAACAACCGGCCGATGCCAAGCCCTTGGGCGGTCTCGGTTACGGCCATCTTAGCCAGCTCGAAGCAGTCTTCGCCGTGCGGAATCAAGGCAACGGTCCCAACGGCCTCAGCATTGCGCAGGGCGAAGAAAATCGCACCCCCGGGCGCGATGACGTGCTGCTCCGGATCACCCAGGGTGCGCTCGTCGGCAGGTTCAATCTCGAAGTAGCGCTCGATCCACTCCCGGTTCAGGCGGGCAAAGTCAGCCGCCAGGTCCGGCCGGTAGGCAACGACTTCGACACCCACCGCATCGATCACGAGTCATCAGTCGGTCGCTGGCCGTCGATCAACCAATCGAGAATGCGCGGATTTTCATCGCGCGGGTAGGTATGCGACAGGTCCGCAAGTTCCCGATAGACCACGTCTGCACCCGCGGCGCCGAGCGCGTCCCGGGCCATGCGCGCGACGTCCACCGGAAACATCCAGTCGAGCACACCATGCGTCAGGTAGATCGGTCGACCGCTGAGATCCGCCGCGCCATCCAGCAACATCGGGTGGAAGGTTCCGGAAATCGGCGCCAGATGAGTGTACGGCGTACCCGCGCCCAGACCGCTCAGCAAGGTAAAGGTCGCCCCATCGGACATCCCGGTCAGTAGAATCCTGTCCTCATCAATGGTCCAGGTCTTCATGACGTGTTCGACCATCCCGCGGATCGATGCGGAGTCCACATCGGGTTCCATCAGCGACCAGGTGCCCTGGCGCGCGGTGGGGCTGAGCACGACGCAACCACGGCTGCGTGCTTCGCGCAGCCAGGTCCACATAAAATCCGCGCCATGGCCGCTGCCGCCATGCAACGCCACGATCAGCGGCATGGCACTTTGCGGGTCGTAGTACTCGGGCACGTACAACGAAAATCCGCCGCGTTGTTCGTGATCATTGTTGGCATTCATGATGCCGACGTCGTCCCGGGACGGATCCGCGCCGTTGAGCGCCTGCCACAGGGAATCATCGTCACGCCGTTCGACATCGACGAAGAACCGGTTGATCGCCGGCAGCGAAAAACTCATCGGATACAGCGCTTCCACCGCGCGGGTTGTGTGACGCATGGATCGGTACGCCTTGAGGATGCCGTTCGGGTCATCCGCGCTCGCCTTGAGTCCCCGGAAAGCCCGCAGCGCGGCGTCAGCAGCCAGATTCAACTGATCGCGGAAGAAATGCAGATGTTCCGGCCACTGGGTCGCGTCGAACGCGGTCTTGCCCGCTTCGATCGCGTCATCGAACCCGGCCAGGGATTCGACCAGACCAGGTAGCTGGGGGGGATGCAGATGTCGAGACGCGTACGCCAGCGCCTCGAGTCCGGTCAGCAGCGCGGGAACCAGCGCGGTGGTAGCCTCCAGCAGGGGATCTTCGGTTTCGCTCATCAGGTGCTCCTGCAGTTACTATCGGGGTTTTGACCGATCAAGGCCAGAAAACGTAAAGTCTGCGCAGACCCGGCTCAGACACGGGAGGGATCCACCCATGAGCGACACATTCGACCGCGCCGCTGAAAATGTCGGCAACATCCTGGCAATGGAACACCTGAATCTGACGGTGCCCGATCAGGAGATGGCTGCGCTGTTTTACGTCACCGGTCTGGGATTCACGCGCGACCCCTACATGGACTTCGGCACGTTCAATATGTGGATCAATGTCGGCCAGCAGCAGTTCCATCTTCCGAAGTCAAAAGCACAACGGTTTCGTGGACACATCGATATCACCGTGCCGAACCTGGACGAGCTGAAAGCACGTCTGGAACGCCTGGGCAAGCCGCTCAAAGGCACGGAGTTCGGCTGGGAAATTTACGATGACCACATCGGCGTGACCTGTCCCTGGGGCAATTCGTTGCGCTGCTTCGCGCCCGATCCCGCAATCGGTATGGAACTGGGCATCCACAATCTCGAGATGCAGATTCCCGAGGGCACCAGCGGCGCGATTGCCGAGTTCTACCGGGTCGCCTTCGCGACGCCGGCGACGGCAATCGACGGTATCTCCAAGGTTTGTGTCGGCACCAATCAGACGTTGCAGTTCGTGGAAACCGATGCGTCGATCGCAGACTACGACAGTCACCACATTGCGATCTACGTTGCCGACTTCTCGTCGCCGCACCAATGGCTGGTCGAACGCGACCGGATCACCGAGGAGTCCGATCAGCACCAGTACCGGTTCCAGGCCCTCACCGACGGCACCGATACGGCGTTGGTCGAATTGGAGCATGAGGTGCGCAGCCTGCACCACCCGATGCACGCCCGGAACCTGGTCAACCGCAACGCGGGTCAGCATTTCTTCAACTTTCGTCGCGGCCGCGAAGCGTTCGTCCCGGGCTCGTGAGTACCGAATCCCGAGTCGCCCGACTCGAAACCGCGCCTTACTACCTGCCGCTGCGTGACGAAGTGGAAGCATTCGAAGCGGCCTACGCGGCGCGCTTGCCGGTGCTGCTGAAAGGACCCACGGGCTGTGGCAAAACCCGCTTCATCGAGTACATGACCTGGAAGCTGTACCGGGATACCGAGTCTCCGCGCCGGCAACTGGACGCCCCTCTGCTGACGGTGGCCTGTCACGGAGACCTCAGCGCAACCGATCTGGTCGGCCGGTTCCTGCTGCGTGGCGATGCCACCGAATGGCTGGACGGGCCGCTGACCCGCGCCGTGCGCAGCGGCGCGATCTGTTATCTGGACGAGGTGGTGGAGGCCCGCAAAGACACCACGGTAATCATTCACTCACTTACCGACCACCGGCGCATGCTGCCGATCGACAAAACCGCCGAACTGGTCCCGGCACATCCTGATTTTCTGTTGGTGATTTCCTACAACCCCGGCTACCAGAGCGTGCTGAAAGACCTCAAGCCAAGCACCCGCCAGCGTTTCGTGAGCTTCGAGTTCGGCTATCCCGATGTCGAACAGGAAGCCGCCATCGTCGCCCACGAGAGTGGCATCGATTCCGGCACGGCCGAACGGCTCGCGGTGATCGGCGAGAAAACCCGGAACCTTACGGATTACGGGTTCGAGGAAGGGGTCAGTACCCGTCTGCTGGTCTACGCGGGCCAGCTCATGAGCCAGGGCATTGCCCCCCGTCGGGCGTGTGAACTGGCCATCGTCAGCGCGGTATCGGACGATGCGATCGTGCAGAAGGCCGTCGCGGGGATCGTCGACGTCGTCCTTCCGTGAGTTCTGCGCTCGCACTGTTCGAGGTAGAGCGGGTCCTCGCCCTGTTCGCCCAGGGCATCAGCGGCCAGCCCTATCAGATACAGCCCGAGTCCGATGCCAGCGGCAACGCCCTCCACAGTCCGACCACTCTGTATCTTCCCGACTCGTTCGGGCCCTACCCGGAGCGTGACGCCAACCTCGGCGGCTACCTCCTGCTGGCACTTCATCAGTTGGGTTATCGGGAATTCGGTTCCCACGCGTTTTCGTTCGCGCGGGCCCGCGAGCGATGCCCGGAGCTGAACAGCATCCCTGTCGACCTTGGCCCCCGCGAATCCGACCTGACCCTGCTGTTCGCCCATTTTCGCCACCCGACCCTGGCGCGAATGCTGTACCGGATCATCGAGGCAATGCGCATCGATCGGCACATGCTGCGCCACTACCCGGGGATCACCCCACACTATCGCCGCTTCGCCCACCTCGAGATCCAACAGCGAACGCCCGAATCGATCGACGGGCTTGCAGCACTGCTGGACGCCGTGATCGCCTTCGGACTGGGCGCGCAGCGCGCAGACCTGGTCGCGCGGGATGCCACCGGCGCGTTCGCCCCGTTTGCAGATCTACTCCATGCGGTAGTTCAGCCCAATGCCGATGTCTATGCCAGCAGCACGGCGCTGACCCATGCCTACCAGTTGATCGAGTCACACGGACTCGACGCCACCGAGGACGCCTCCCGCGACCCTGTCGGGGACCCGCTCGAGGCGCCGTTGCCAACGATGCACGGCGATCCACCGCTGGAATGGCTGCAGCGCGACGCTCGGCTGCGTGAATGGCAGGAGGAGGCTGAGGCGCTGCAACTTGCGCTCGACGAGTTGGACGGACTCGACCTCGCCGATCCGGACGGCACGCCCAGCCCCGGCGTGGCAACCGGGCCAATGCCCGATGACGTAGTTCCAGATGGCCGCGCGGGCGCCGGCAAGGGGTTGCACGGGGATCTCCGTCCGGTGGGCCTGGAGGTGGAAGACCGCAAACGAACAATCCAGGAGTCGCGCGATCTGCTCACCCGGCGTATCGAGATGGAGCGCTCGGCCGTTCGTGGCGCGCTCGGCGGAGCAGCGCACGCCGGACCCAGCTTTCTGTACGACGAGTGGGACGAACCCGGTCAACGATACCTGCGGGCCTGGTGCAGACTGTTTGAAGAGCGTCTGACGCCCGGACCGGACGATGACAGCGAGACCTTGCGGCGTAATGTCGCCGCGCTCCGCGGGGCGGTGCGTCAGCAGTTCGAACAGCTCCGGCCCCTGGCCTACAGCCGCGTTCGCAAACTCGCGGAAGGCGATGAACTGGACTGGGATCAACTGATCGCCTACCGGATCGATCGCCATCGCGAGGCTACCCCGGACGACCGTGTCTACCAGCGCCACGACCCCAGAGCGCGCGACGTAAGTGCGCTGTTCCTGGTCGATCTAAGCGCCTCGACCGACGACCCCCTCCTGAAAGCGGAGCCCGCGGAAGCCGCAGCCGAGCTGAACCTCCGCGATCCGTCGGACGATCCGTTTCTGTGGGCGCCCAACGCGGGGCTCGAGCCGGACCCACCGAGGCGCCGCATTATCGACGTGCAGCGCGAAGCCTTGCTGCTGATGGCCGACGCGCTCGACCGGCTCGGTGATCGGTTCGGCGTGTTCGGGTTCTCAGGCTACGGACGGGACTGCGTCGAGTACTACATTGCCAAGGAATTCGCCGAGCCATGGACCGCCCGCGCCGTGAACGCACTCGCCGCTATGAAACCGCGCCGCAGCACGCGCATGGGTCCAGCCATTCGGCACAGCACGCGCAAGCTGGTGCGCGCCGGTGGGGTCCTGAAAGTCCTTATCGTCATCAGCGACGGGTTTCCCCAGGACTGCGACTACGGGCCGGACCGGGGCTCCCACGAATACGGGGTGGCCGATACGGCAAAGGCGCTTCGCGAAGCCGAGCAGGCCGGCGTCTCGACGTTCTGTATTACGGTGGATCCGTCGGGCCACGATTATCTGAAGCGAATGTGTGACGAGGCGCGCTACATGGTGATCGAGGACATTGAGACGCTGCCGGCCGCGTTATCCAAGGTTTACACGGCGCTTACGACCAAGTAGGCGACCCGTTCATTTGGGGTGCGCGCTCAATCGTCGCCAAACACACCCAGCAGATGCAGCAGGCTGGTGAACAGGTTGTAGATCGACACGTACAGAGTGACGGTAGCGCGGATGTAATTGGTCTCGCCGCCGTTGATGACTCGACCGGTCTCGAACAGGATCAACGCCGAGGCGAACATCACCACACCGCTCGAGATCACCAGGTGCAGCCCGGAAATGTTAGCAAAGTAGTTGAGCACGATCGCGCCCATCAGCACGAAGAAGCCGGTCACCAGGAAGCCGCTGAGGAAATTGAAATCCTTGCGGGTAATCAGCGCGTAAAGCGACAAGCCGACGAACGCACCCGCCGTCAGGCCCAGCGCCTGGCCGACCAGCGCTGGCCCGTTCGGCATCGCTACGTAGAACGCCAGCAGCGGCCCGAGCGTGTAGCCCATGAACCCCGTGAAGGCGAACACCGCGGGTAACCCCCAGATGCTGTTCGCCAGCTTGTGCACCACGAACAGCAGGCCAAAGAATCCGATCAACGTCGGAAAGAACCCGAGATAGGGCGCGCCCGACACCATCGATGTGTACGCGATTATCGCGCTGAAACCGAGCGTCAGTCCCAGCAGCATGTAGGTGTTGCGCAAGACCTTGTTGATCTCTATCGCGCCGGTCGCAGTCCGGCTGATCGCTCTCGAATCCGCCATGATCACCTCAACAGATTGACAAGGGGTCCGTGTATAGAGAATCGGAGATGTCATTGCAAGCCTCGACTGAGTATCAGCGATCTGGTCGCGAACGCTTGTGATTCGGTTATCATGTTCAAATGGTAGGAAGAGCCCGACCCAGTGAACGAAGCGCAGGTAAAGACAAACCTCCAGCAACGTAAGACCGAATTGCTTGAGCGCCACGGTCGAATTGCCCGACACACCCGGCATCGCGAGGAGCCTCTGCCGCAGGATTTCGCCGAGCAGGCGGTGGAGCTGGAAAACCAGGAGGTTCTGGAGGCGCTGGATGCTGAAGTTGCGGACGAGCTACGTCAGATCGACCGCGCGCTCGACCGGCTCGCCGCCGGCGAATACCAGCAGTGCGGCAGCTGCGGCGAAGACATCCCCGGCGCGCGACTGGACGCTCTGCCGACCACCAGCCTGTGCGTCGATTGCGCCGCTGAAGCCGAGCGCGGCTAACTCAATTCATACACCTCACTGAGCAACTCGTAGCAGCGCACGCGCTGGCTGAACTCGTGAGTGATGCTCACCACCACCAGTTCGTCGACGCCACAACGCCGGGCCAGATCGTCGAGTTGCGCGCGAACCCCCTCGGGCCGACCAAGAATCTGGTGCTCGCGGCGCCCAGCGATGCGCGCGCGTTCCGCGTCGCTCATCTCGTAAGCTTCGGCCTCAGCGACCGAAGGGAACGGGCCGAATTCGCCTCGCTCCACCCGCAGGCGCCACACATCGCGGCACAGCGCCAGCTGCTCTGCCTGCGCCTCCGTGTCGCAGCACAGCACGAAGACCCCGATTGACACCCCCGGTTCGGCGCAGGCCGCCGACGGCTCGAAGTTGTCACGGTAGACTCTGATCACCGGTTCGGCGATGTCCGGGCTGATGAAGTGAGCAAAGGAGAAGGGCAATCCGAACTGGGCCGCAATGCGCGCGCCGTCCTCGGTCGAACCCAGCATCCACAGCGCCGGACTGGTCCGGGGTGCTGGAGTAGCGCGGACCTTCGCGAGGGCGTCGGTGTGCGGTGTCTCCCCATGAATGAATGCACGCAGATCCGCCAATTTTGCCGGGAAGTACTCAATGCCGATCTGCGAGCCATAGGCAAGCGCCGCGGCGGTAATACCATCACTTCCAGGCGCACGGCCAATTCCCAGATCGATGCGCCCAGGGTATAGCGTCTCGAGAAACCTGAACTGCTCCGCAACCTTCAACGGGCTGTAATGCATCAACATGACACCCCCCGAACCGACCCGGATGCGGGACGTGGATGCGGCAATCTGTCCGACCATCAGTTCCGGGACCGACCCGGCAAAGCTGTCCGAGCCGTGATGCTCGGCAACCCAATAGCGGTGATAACCGAGACGTTCGGTGATCTGCGCCAGCTCAATCGTTTCGCGTAGCGCCTGCTCCGCGCTGCCCCCGCTTCGAATGGGCGACTGATCCAGAACCGATAGCTTCACTGTGGGTTGCCGTATCGCATGCATCGACCTTAGCGCGGGCGCCCCGGAGACTCCAGACAGGACCGCTTCAGCGGGGGTATGATCGAGCCGGTTCGTGGCTGGAGAAGACGATGGGATCAACCAGCGCCCGTGGGTCCTGCCTGTGCGGCGCAGTCGCGTTCCAGGTTGGGCTGCCAACCGTCGCGTGTCTGCATTGTCACTGCTCCATGTGCCGGCGTAATCACGGCGCCGGATACGTCACCTGGGTGGCCGCCGGCGCATCCGGGTTCGAGGTGACCGCGGGCGAAGATCAACTCACGGTCTATCAATCATCCACCCACGGGACCCGCTCCTTCTGCAGCGCCTGCGGCACGTCCTTGTTCTGCATCAACGAACAGCACCCGGAAATCGTCGATATCCCGCTGGCCAACTTCGACGATCCCATCGACCGGCCGCCGGAAGCACACTACTACCTGGCTGACCGGGTGGAATGGATACCGCTGGATGAATCCCTGCCGGATCTCGGCCCGTGAGACGCCTGTGAGAGTTGCTGCAGTTATGCTGATGCTGATAGCGGGCATTGCGATCGCGGACAATCCTACGAACCCCCAGCGCGCCATCGACGCAACTATCGACGCACCGGAGGATCACATGGGCGCAATGCAGCCGACGGACCTCGAGAAGTCCCTGCGCGAAGCCCAGAATCGTCGCGCCATGTCGAACTGTCTGACGTCCCGGGGGCTGTCCGCGGGTAGCTGCCGGCAGCTCCTACCCAACCAGGATATACCGCTCAGCCGCGCCCAGGCGCGGAACCTGGAGAGTCGTTACCGACCGTTGTCGGCGCGACCGGGTCAATCGAGTCGCTACCCGATCGCCCGGTGGTGATTGTGATGCGGCGTACGCGAATTTTGTCAGCGGCCCTATGGGCAATCATTTTCGCCACCGCAGCCCCGAATTCTGCGAACGCCGAAGCGCTGCGCTGCGGCCAGCATCTGGTGGCCCGGGGACTCGAGCTCTACGAGGTGCTCGAACGCTGTGGTGAACCCGTCGACCAGCGCAGCTACGTGATCTACCGCGGTTTTAACGTCGGCTTATTCGAAGTGGGACCGGTCCAGGTAGACGAATTGATTTACGAGATTGGCCGCAACAAGTTCCGCCGCAAGCTGCGCTTCGAAGACGGGCAACTCAGGCGTATCGAAACACTGCGCAAGCCCCTGCCTGGCTGATCAGATCAGCAGCGGCCCTTCTTTGCCTGGCCGGGCGGGCAATGACGACCGCGATCGTGGCCCACCGGATGACCGGCATCGCCGACTTGAGCGTGTATCTCGACGCCATCTAGCATGCCACCATGATCGTGATCTTCGGCCGCTTCACTGGGGTCATCGGTCGCAATCGCGGCGCCCACGGCAGCACCGACCCCCGCACCGATGATCGCACCTTCGCGACCACCGACTTCGGCACCAACCGCTCCACCCAGGGCGCCGCCAACGCCGCCACCAATCGCCGCATCAAGCGTCTGATTATCGCTGGCGGCAGCCGGGAGACCGAGCAGCAAGCCTATCGTGAAGAGCAAACTCTGGAGCTTCATTGTCGGGTTTCCGTTACGCAGGACACCGCCTGAGTAAGCCAGATGTCGCCGCGCAAGACCGGCAACGGGTCACACAGTGGCCGAGAAGTGATTCAAGAAAGCAGACGCGCCGGACGACGTCGCCGTTAGTTCATGAGCGAGACACGGCGCCGCCAGTTGATGCCCTCATCGGTAAAGGCAAGCTGGGTCGACTCGCCCTGCCAGACGAGACCGAACCCGTCATCGTCGCCGCGCCGCTTACCGAAGTACCAGTGCTCCGCCAGTTGCCAGCCAACGAGCGAGGCGCCATCTTCCAGTCGAAAGCGACGAATGCCCAGGGCGTAATCCGCGTGGGTCGGCCCGACCGACAACTCGTCATGGGCCGGATATGCGTAGCCGGGCCGGAACGACAGTCTGTCGTTCTCTTCCGCCGCGCAAAGGCCGGTCATAAACGCGGCGATCACAGCAACAATGACAAGGAGCACCTTCATACACAGGTCTTCGTGTTCTGCTATGGGGTATCAGTCTGCCGTACAACACTTGAAGACCGGACGAGGCCTGTGGACGCAATCGGGAGAAACGATGGAACCTTAAGATTATGATTTAATTGAATTTTTTAGTATTCCGGACAGCCAGAACGATCCCAGCCTTCCAACTGATACCCGGGTCAGGGTGAACCGCGCGCTCCGGCTACTCTAAGACGCCTCGGCCCCGACGGCGACCTGGCGTGTCGCTACACGCGGATGCGCCCGATTCAGAGCCATTCGATCATACAGTTCCGCAATCGTCTCACTCGCGGTCTTGACGAACAGGAATGGCAGCACCGCATGAATCAGACAGGCGCCTCCCGCCAGTAGCAACCTGCCCGCAAACCGGGTCGCCTGCAACATATGCATCAGGTAGCTCTCACCAACCGCGTTGGGATGCTCCGAGAACAACGACTTCATGGCATACGTTCCGGAAAAGAGACCGCGACAGCTTATACTGCGCTCGGTGCGAACGCGTACCAAAGTATCTACAACGAGACCAAAATATTGATGATATATCCCAAAATATCTATCCAGTTCGAATAATATCCCAATCAGCGTGACCAGCGTAGCGTCGCATAGAGCGCATCTTCGGTGCCGTTTCGCTGCAGCCCGACCAGTTCGCGCGCATCTCGCGTGCCCTCGACCTCCAGCCACTCGAAAGCTACGCGCCAGTTCGGGGTGACCTGTCGCTGATACGACAATGTCCAGCCGCGCAGCGATTCGCCGTTCGGATCGAAGTCGCGGCCGTCGTTGTCATCCACCGCAAACCATTCTCGACGGACACTGAAGCGATTCTCACCAAGGACTTTCGTCAGCAGCACAAACTTCGCATCGAAATCGATGTCTACCGCTCGCTCGTTGCCGGACTTCGGACCCATGTAGGAACGTCCCCACATGTATTGTCCAATCAGCCCCACGCCGAACGGCAGCTCCGTCTGAAAGCCGACCGAGTTGAAGACCGTGCGCCAGGCATACTGACCATGCTTGCTGATTTCCGGATCGGCGCGATTGTCGTAGTGCATCAAGCGTAGCCTGACGCGTTGCGGCACACCCAGATCAGCCGCAATGTAGTACCCGGGCCGGTTGTCGATCTCCAGATAGGGTTCGGCCTGGGACGGCCGTACTGAGGTGATGTCGTATTGACCCGGGTCGGGTTGGCCCGGGTCGGGTTGGCCTGGGTCGGGACCTGGATCCGGTTGACCTGGACCGGAGTGATCACTAAACGGGATCTTGTCACCAGACCCGGTTGGATAGCCAAACAGCCGTTTGTCGATCCGCAGGTTGGGTTCGGCCTGGGACCACTGCACCGGGACGATGTCGACGGGATCAGCAAATGGGATCTTGTCACCAGGCCGGGTTTGAACATTGTTGGGCGACCATCCACGCCAGGCCAGCATCGTACCGACAGGATCGTTGCCGTAGAACACGGCGGCTTTCAGCCCCCAATCAAGCTCCGAGCCCGAAGCCCGATCGTTGCTGACGCTCGCCTCGAAACCATAGGCGCCCAACTCCTCGCCCACCCAGCTGTTCAACGCGGATGCCTGGATGGTGTAGCGGGTCGCCCAGCCGTCGGCGGAGTGCTCGAATGATATCGGCGGTCGAAACAACCCAAGCTTGCCGCGAAAACGCATGCCCCGAATCGGCAGTGGCCGATAGCGAAGGAGGGCCTCCGTGAATCCAACCGGGTTTTCGAGCTGATCGTTGATGTCGATGCTGATGACGCTGTTCCAGAGCGCACCGAAGTCGTTCTCCACCTGAAGGAAGCCACCAAACAGTTGCATACCTTCGTCGTCGCTGCCGAACCGAAGTTTGCCCATGCCACCGTCCAGATACGACTCGTAGCGCCCGGCCGTAGTCAGTCCGAATTCGCCCATCGCCTTAACGCGGGTATCGGCCTGAGCAGTAGCGGTGAACCCGCCGACCAGCGCAATCGACAGGGTCGTGGTCAGTAATCTTCCCATGCCAATGCCTCATTCGACACGAGCTCGCGTCGCCCGGGTACGCGGATGGACAACTCGCGCTGCGCCGCAATGCGGGTCGACCCGAAGGCGACGGCCTCAGCAGGTAAACCAAGATCCGGGTGGTACACCCCAACGCGGTAGTCTGTTTCAGGTAAATCCTTGAACGTGGCCACACCTCGTTCATCGGTGATCCCATGCACGGGCGATTCAACCACCAGGATGTGACCCACCATGTGGTCGTGAATGTTGCAGCCCACTACCACCAGTCCGGGTTGGTCGAACACCACGGGCGCATGGATCCGGCCGTGAAACAACGGTAAATCGAATGGCTTGGCATCGGAGAACGAATAGACGTGGTGCAGCACCGCATCGCTGTTGGGAAAGTCGACGCGCGATCCCACCTGAATCACCAGCAGATCGGGAACGAACTTTTCGTCGATCTGATCCATCACTGCAACTCCCGGCTGCCGCGCAGACTCAGACGCAAACGTACCGTCCAGATAAACGACCACCGCAACGCCTGCTAGAGGCGTCTCGCCAGCGTCAATCACGGCCACACTCAGCTCCGCGGCGTGCAGCGCCGGGCAGACGCCAATGAGCAAAAGTATCGACGCGCAGAGCGCGCGCACAGATTCCATGCTATCCATCCAATCGTGGATTCGGTCACAACGCCGCCAGTATAAAAGTCGCGGCCGGTGCAGTAATGGCGGCGTGCATCAGGACGAACGTGACGCAGTCCCCACTAACGGAATAAACAAGCCTCTACCATGGCTCTGATCGTCTCGAAAGAATGAACATGGGCATCCTCCAACGGCGGATACTGCTGGTGGTCGCGGGCCTCATCCTCGCGACCCAGTCCGCGACCGTCCTGACAGTGCTGGCCCAGGCCGGCGCGGACGCCGAACAGCGGGCGCAGCAACAGCTCGAGCTGGGCTGTGCTGTGGTGCGTGACTTCATGCAGCAGCGTAACCATCAGCTCCGCACGACCGCCGAGGTGCTGGTTTCCGACTTCGGTTTTCGCCGCGCCGTCGCCAGCGGTGATATCGCAACGGTCCGCTCCGCGTTGAAGAACCACGCAACTCGCGCGGGCGCAAACTACGCCATCCTGCTGTCGCGCACGGGCGAGGCGCTGGCGAGCACCGACGCCGCGGTGACGCACACGAAAATCTCAAGGGCCGACTGGGCGGACCTGACGCGACGCACCAGCGAAACATTGACATTTCCGTTCGGCCGCGGCAGCGCGTATCAGATGGTGGCGGCACCGGTGCGTGCGCCCGAGATCATCGCGTGGATCGCCATCGGCTTCGTCATCGACGATGAATTCGCCCAGGCGATCAAACGGATCGTAGGCATGGAGGTGAGCTTCGCGAGCATCGATGGCGCGGTGGTCAATGCCCTTGCCAGTACGCTCAGCGTGGATGCCGAGAGCGATCAAGCACAGTACTTCCGAATCGACGAATCATTAGGATCGCTGGGCACCGAACTGCGGCTGACGCTCCGCCTGGAACGTGCCAAGGCGCTCAATGCATTCCACGATCTCCAACGGACGATGCTGGTGTTGGCGCTGATCGCGTTAACGATAGGTGTGATCGCGGCCATCGCAATGTCGACCCGTCTGGCGAAACCGATTCTCAACCTGGCGCGCGTGGCTTCCGCGATCCGCGACGGCGACTATCACGTCAAGGTGGATCTCACTGATCGTGACGAAATCGGTGACCTGGCGCGCACCATCGACTCGATGCAGACCGAGATAAAACACCGCGAAGCCCGCATCCTGGAGCAGGCCACCCACGACGTTCTGACCGGATTGCCGACCCGCAGCCTCGCCGCTGAAAATCTGCAGCGGCTGATGGACGATCCCGGAGCCGGCCTGTCGGTCCTGATCATCTCGTTCCACGGTGTCCAGGACGTCAACTCGTCCCTGGGTCTGGACATCGGTGAAGCTGTGATTCGCACCGTCGCAGATCGGCTGCGCCAGTTGGCTGGCGCCGAGCACCACCTGGCGCGAGTCGCCGACACGCGATTCCTGATGCTGGTGCCCAACCAACGCCCGGATCGCGCCGAGCGACTGGCGCGAACGGTGGTCAACGAGCTGAGCATCCTGACCATCAGCGAGGATCTCGATGTCAGCCTGACTGCATCGGTGGGTATCGCGAGCTATCCGGAGCACGGACGGGAGCCGGATGAGCTCATTCGCAAGGCGTGGGACGCGTCCATAGCCGACTCACCCATTCGCGACCAAATCGCGATCTACGATGCCGAGGTCGAAGCAAACCACGCCCGACGCCTGCAAATAACCCAGTCGTTGCGTACGGCGGGGTTGGAGCAGCAGCTTGCGCTGGTCTACCAGCCCAAGATCGCGGCACACAGCCAGGGCACCATCGGTGTCGAGGCGTTGCTGCGCTGGGACCATCCGGAGCTGGGACTGATCCCCCCGGATGAGTTCATCCCGCTGGCCGAACGCAGCGGCTCGATCCAACGCATTACCCGCTGGGTGCTGCGGCATGCGCTACGCGAGTTAGCCGACCGCGGCCCGGGGGCGACCGAGCTGACCATGGCGGTCAACGTATCCGCGCGCGACATCAGCGATGCCGATTTTCCCGCATTGGTCACGGCGTTACTGACCGAACACGGCGTGCCAGCGCCGCATCTTGAACTGGAGGTCACCGAGGGTGCGGTGCTCGACGACCTGCCCAGAGCCATCGCGACCCTCGACCGGTTGAGCGAACTGGGCGTGAGGATTGCGATCGATGACTACGGTACCGGATTCTCATCACTCGCCCAGCTGAAACAGCTTCCAGTCGATACGCTCAAGATCGACAAGTCATTCGTCCTCAACCTGGATTCATCGCCCCAGGACGCGCTGATCGTCCGCTCGACCATCGAACTTGCGCACGGCCTGAATCTGAGCGTTGTCGCTGAAGGTGTGGAAAGTGCGCAATCGGCCCGACGGTTGATCGGTTGGGGCTGCGATGCACTTCAAGGGTACTACTATGCGAAACCGTTGACCCCGGCGCAGCTCGACGAGTGGTTGGCAACAACCCCGCAAACCGCGGCCCCTCAGGCCCGGGCCTTGAACGCTAGCTCATAGCATACGCTCCGCCAGAAACGCGCAGGCGTTGGCAACGGTGTCGCTGCTCGTCATCGCCGCGCGCGACACGGGATCGCTACCCGCGAGGAAGGGTCAGGCGTCGCTCAGACATGCGACAATCCGAAGCATAGGTTTCAGCGCGGACAATCGATACGGCGAGCACTGTAGTGGGCTTCAATCAGCAATCGCAAGCACAAACAACGTACCCCCGGGGCCCTCGGCTGTGATTGACGATGCTCAACTCGCCGAGATTCTTCGACGCTGGCCCGTCGCCCGACTTGCCACCCGCGATGCGGCAGGCAACCCTCACGTGGTTCCGGTCGTGTTCTGCCTGCAAGAAGACACGATCTACTCGCCCATCGACGGCAAACCGAAGACATCGACCCGCTTGAAACGGCTGACGAACCTGGAAGACAGCCCCAGCGCCAGCCTGCTCATTGACCATTACGACCACGACTGGCAACGGCTCTGGTGGGTTCGCCTGGACGCAATGGGCGACGTGGTTCGACCTGACGCTGCGACAACCGAACGGCTGGAGGAGACGTTGCGTGCGAAGTACCCGCAGTATCTGTCCACACCGCTGTTCAAAGCCGAGCCTTTGTTCGTCCGTCTGCGCTGGCACCGGGTAAGCGCCTGGGCGCCGGATGGCTTCGATGAGGTGCTGGCGCGCTTGTCGGAAACGCCCCCTTCGAATTCAGGTTGAAACCTGAGCGATCTCTTCGCCAGATTCGCCGGGCTGCTCGTAACCGCAAGGCCAGGTGTGGGCGTACGCAGACAGGACCAGGTTGGCAGCCGGCGACTGCAACAGTTCGGGATGGGCAATCGTCCAGTCGACAAAGGCCGATTCGAGGTCGCTTTGCATCACGCTCTGCGGCATGCAGACGTCACCAAACGAGATGTAGATATTGGACGCCACGCCAGGAAACGAATCACGGCTATCGACCGCTGCCTCAGCGACGCCGACGAGGTATCCAACGCACGACGAATACTGAATCGTGTTTTCGCTCTCGCAGGCGACCAGCAGGCTCAGGCCGTCCATCAGGCCCTCTTCCGCATGACCGTACAGCGGTGCGACAAGCACCAGAACGGCAGACAACATCAGTTTCTTCATGGTCGTGTTTCTCCTGCCACCGCGTTCGCGCCTCCCGCCCGAACAACATCTACGGTGACCGACCCCCAATGATCGGCTCCAATTCGAACAACATCTTTGAGGCTGATCACATTTCCACCAACGACTGGACAGCCAGGGACCCGTGGCGTCGCCAAGTGGGGGCTGAGTTATGCTTGCCTGACCGATCACGGAGTACCCCATGAGCACTCACCCATTCAGGTTCGGCGTGCAGGTATCGAATCTCCCGGCCTCAAACTGGCGAGAGCGAGCACGCAAGATAGAGGCGCTGGGCTATGCCACCCTGTTCGTTCCCGATCACTTTTCGGCCTCGCTCTGGGACCCCACAACGATGCTGGGGGGTGTCGCGGCGGTGACCGAACATCTCAAGGTCGGAACGCTGGTGTACGGCATCGACTACCGGCATCCGGTGATCTATGCACGCCAGGCAGCCACCTTGCAGATCATCTCGAACGGTCGGCACGAATTCGGTCTGGGCGCCGGCTGGATGGTCGAAGACTACCAATGGGCCGGACTGCACTACGACCGGCCGAGCATACGCATCGAACGTCTGGACGAGGCGCTGACCATCATCCGTTCGATGTGGTCGAACGAAACCACTACCTTTTCCGGCAAGCACTATCAGGTCACCGAAGTGCCCTTGAAACTGGAGCTCGATCCAGCGACACCGCCACCGATATTGATTGGCGGCGGAGGCCGAAAGCTGCTCGGCGTTGCGGGTAGACACGCCGATATCGTGGGTATCAACCCGATGCTTCCCGAAGGTCGGATCACCGCCGAAACCCCGCTGGACATGACGCCGGAGCGGATGACCGAAAAGATCGAATGGCTGCGCTGCGCCGCTGAAGATGCCGGCCGCGATTTCGACGCCATCGAACTCAACGCGCTGGTTTTCACGATTGCCGTTACCGACGATTCCAAGCCCATTTATGAGCTGATCGCCAGCAGCACCGGTTTGTCGCGAGACCAGATCGTCGACAGTCCGCTGTTTCTGGTGGGTTCCGCGGATGAGATCACCGACAAGCTCGAGCAGCGCCGCGAGCAGACCGGCATCAGCTACATCGTCGTTCAAGGCGACGACATGGCCCAACTCGAACTGTTCGCCGAGCACGTGGTAGTGCCCCTGGCGGGACGCTGAGACTCGCGCCGGCTCGTCCTTCCCAGCTTTCCGATGCCGCTTTGGGTTAGCATTACACGGCACACCGCGGAGGCGCACGATGGGAAATCAACTCGCGGGTGGGGACACCTTCCCTGCCCTTACTTTGAACATCGCCGACGGTTCGAGCATCAACCTGCCCGACGATATCGAAACGCCCTTGGCCGTGGTGTTGTTTTACCGCGGACATTGGTGACCTTTCTGCCGCCGGCTGCTGGCCGGCTTCGAAGAGCGCCGTGACGCGTTCTCAGAGCAGGGTGTCAGCCTCTTCGCGGGAAGCGTCGACGACCAGGAAAAGACCGGCGAAGTCGCGGAGACCCTCGGTTTTCCGGTGGCCTACGGCATGACGCGTGCGGACGGCGATGCGCTCGGCGCCTGGTGGGAGGAACGCCGTGATCACATTCAACCCAGTGAGTTCATTCTCACCCGGAGTGGCAAAGTGATGGCATCCACCTACAGCAACTCGCCGATCGGGCGGATGGATCCCGAGGAAACGCTTACGCTGATCAAGTTCCTGAATGCGCAACGCGCCCAGGCCAAGAAATAACCCTTGTATCAGCCGCGCCGGGGAACGCCCAGTTCCCCGAGCGTGCGGGCCATATCCTCCGCCGAGGTCGCCGGATGCACCTTCCGATCGATCGCCAGGATGACGCCATCGCTGCCGATGTAGAAGGTGTGACGCTTGGCGTAACCCAGCGGGCTCAGCACACCGTACGCGCGCGCCGTTTCTTTGCCCGGATCGCTCAGCAGCGGAAAGTCCGCGCCCTGTTCGCTGGCAAAGCCAATGTTGTCTGCCAGCGGATCGACGCTCGCCATGAAGTAGCTGACCTCATACTCCCGGATGAGATGTCCCTTTTCAGCCAGCGACTTACATTCGATGGTGCAGCCGCGCGTGTAGGCTTTCGGGAACCACGCGATCACCACCGCTTCCCGGCCGGCGAAGTCCGCCAGGCTATAAGTTTGTCCGTCACTGCCTTCCAGGGTGAACCCGGGGGCCGCATCGCCCACGGCCAGCTCCGCTGCGGCGACCACCGTGCCCCACACCAAAAGAGCGGCCACGCCAAGACTACGCAAGTGAATCATGTCTCTCTCCTGCCTGTCCGAGGAATCATTGTATCCTCACGTGCGCCATCGGCGCCTTGATATAAGCTGTGCCGAATTGAACGACCCCTACACGGTTCCAGCCGGCGCAATCCGCCCCCCGCCCCAGGGGTTCGCCCAGCGCGTCCGCTACCTGGGACCCAGCCTGATCGTGTCGGGTTCGATTGTCGGTTCCGGCGAAATCATCCTCACCTCCAGTCTCGGTGCCAGCGCAGGTTTCGTGCTGCTGTGGTGGGTGTTGTTCTCCTGCTGGATCAAATCACCGGTTCAGGCTGAGTTGGCGCGTTACATCATTACGTCCGGTGACACCTACCTGCGCGCCCTGAATCGGCTGCCCGGTAAACTGCCCGGCCCGCGGCAACCGATCGCCTGGCCCTTGTGGCTTGGGCTCGCCGCATTCATTCCGGGCATGATGGGCCTGGGCGGAATCGTTGGCGGCGCCGGCCAGGCATTGTCGCTGCTGGTACCGATCGACTCCGTGACATCCACGGGGATCGTCGCGATCATTTCCGCTGCCCTGCTCTACTCCGGCTCGTATCTGCGGCTCGAGCGGCTGATGCTGGTACTCGTACTCGGCTTCACCGCAACCACGCTGATCTGCGCGATCACCATGCAATTCACCGAGTATCGCGTGACCGCCGAAGACCTGAGCGCCGGGTTGCGCTTCGACTTTCCCGTGGAATACCTCGCCCTCGCACTCGCCGTGTATGGCTACACCGGGGTCAATTCCGGCGAGACCGCCGCGTACACGTACTGGTGCATCGAAAAAGGCTATCCCGGGTTCATTGGAGCGGATCACGACGATTCGGACTGGCTGGAACGGGCGCGCGGCTGGATCGGCGTGGTGCGAACGGATGTCTGGCTCACGCTGATCATTCTCACCTGCGCGACCTTGCCGTTTTACGTATTGGGGGCCGGCGTTCTGAACGCGCTGGGCGAGCGTCCCGAAGGGCTGGACACCCTGAGCGCCTTATCGAATATGTTTACCCATACCCTCGGTGGCTGGGCGGTGTGGCTGTTCGGCGTCGGCGCTTTCTGCATTCTGTTTTCCACCACCATCTCAGGGATCGGCGCCGGGGGTCGATTCATTCCCGACTACCTGATCGAGATGGGTTTTCTGGACCGCGAGAAGCTTTCGGTACGACGAGCCTGGATTCGCGCCTACGGCGCCGTGATTCCGATTGTTGCGTTCGCGTTCTACCTCTGGATTCAGAATCCCGTGGCGCTGATCAGCGTCGGCGCCGCGGCCGGCGCCCTGCTGTTGCCGGTGCAGAGCGGGGTTGTCTTGTGGCTGCAGCGCAATGCCATGAGCCCGCACGTCCGGCCCCGGCCCTATGTTACGGCGGTGCTCTGGTGCATCTTCACCGTGCAGCTCGGACTGGCCTACCTGGTGTTGCGCTACGTGGTGTTTGGTTAACGCCCAGGCGGCCGATACACGCGAATGGGATTGGGTTCCTTGATCCAATCCGCGACCCGGCTCCACGGCCGCCCGGCGTTGACGCCGCCGTCCACCACCTGGGCTTGGCCCGTCACGAACGTCGATTCATCGCTGGCCAACCAGAGCGCCGCATTGGCAATGTCCTCGGGCTCGCCCACCCGGCCGATCGGCTGTAGCGAGGCGGTCGAGGCCTTGAACGCCGCAATCGCTTCGTCCGACTGATCCCTGCCGATCGCCAGCGGCGTGGCGATCACACCCGGGCAAATACAGTTGACCCGGACTCTGTACTCGCCCAGTTCGAGGGCCGTCGAGCGCGTCAACTGAATCACCGCGGCTTTGGCCGTCGCGTACAGATGCGGCGACCAGCCGGCCTGCAGACCCGCCACGGAGGCGGTGCTGATGATGGAACCCGAGCGCTGAGCTTTCATGATCGGCGCTGCATGCTTGATACCAAAAAACACGCCCTTCAGCAGCACGTCGAAGGTTATGTCGAAGTCGTCCTCGGTGGTTTCATCGATCGGTCCCAATGCCCCGCCGAAGCCCGCGTTGTTGAACATACAATCCAGCCGGCCCCATCGATCGTGCGCGACCGCAATCGCGGCGGCGACGTCGTCTTCCTTCGTGACATCCGTTTTGACAAAAACGGCCGCGTCGCCGAGGCTGTCGGCCAGAGCGGCGCCGGCGTCTTCATTCAGATCGCAGATCACCACCTGTGCACCTTCGGCGACGAACCGTCGTACCGTCGCGGCGCCCATGCCGCTGGCACCGCCGGTGATTACCGCGGCCTTATCGTCGAGCCGCCCCATTACGCCTCCGGCAGCGGGTGATAGTACTCGTTGCCGGCCTCCGCCCAGGCGCCCACCATGGCGAAGAACTCTTCGCCCATCGGATCTATGTCGCGCATCGGCATGGAACCGCGTCGGATCGTGAAATCCTGCGGCGCCAACTCACCCGCACGTACGAAGTGCGCCTCCGCGGCTTCCATTCGCCCTTGTTCCCACAGCCACTGCCCCAGCGCGAACTCCGCGCGGGCTTCCTGGTGTTCGGCATTGGGGAGTTGCTGCAACTGCCGCGCCCGTTCCGAGGTAAATGGCGCAGGCGCCGTTCCATGGACCCAGGTCCGCAACGCGCGCTTGTGAACCTCCGCGTCGAAGCCGTGCATTTCCTGCCATTGATTATTGCCGTAGGCAACGTCGTTGGGTCGCACAATGCGCCCGTCCTCGTCGATCCACAGGATCGTCGGCACGTTGACCATGTTGTACAGATCGGCAACGAGGTGTTTGGTGTCGATCAGACTGGGATGCGTCGGCCCGGCTGCCTCGATCCAGGGCCGCACGTCATCCGCGTTCTTATCGAGCGCCACGGTAATGACGGTAAAGCCCTCGTCCTTCAGTTCTTCGTACAGTTCCTGCCACCCGGGCAGGTCATCACGGCAGCCTCACCACGACGCGTACGCGGCCAACAGAATCTTCTTGCCGCGATAGTCCGAAAGAGAATGCAACTTGCCATCGAGATCCGGCAGGGTGAAATCCGGCGCATCGAGGGAACTCAACTCGTCGCTGCGGTCTGCGGCCGCCGTGCCAAGGCTGATCGCGCGCTCCGCGACATTGACGATCATCGGTCGAGCCGTAAGCGTGGCGTAGGCTGCGAGATCGACGGTTCCATCGGCAACCGCCTCGCCCGCCGGGATGCATACCTCACCGCGACAGAATCCTTCGGGTTTTACCGTCCAGCCCAGCGCCGCTTCGAAGGTATCGATTGTCAATTCAACGCCCGAGCTACTGCCAATCAACTCGACCGGACTCGCTTTTTGATCGACAATCAGTGTGTATTGCTGGCTCAAGGTCTCCTCCCGCCTTACCCCAGAATCGAACGCTCAGCCTAGCAGAGAAGCCCTCTTTTGACACAACCAACGACGCCGCCCGGCACACCTCGAGCCGAAATTGATCTAGGCGAAGCGCAGGTGCGCGCGCTGCTGAGAACTCAGCATCCGGACCTGTCCGGGTTGGCACTCGAACGGATCGATGCTGGCTGGGACAATATAATGTTTCGTCTTGGCGATGAGTTCTGCCTTCGATTTCCGCGGCGCCGCGTGGCCGCCGCATTGCTCGACAACGAGCAGCGCTGGTTGCCGGTAATCGCCGCGACGCTGCCCATTCCGATTCCCACGCCGCTGCGAATCGGCCGGCCTGGCCACGGCTATCCGTGGAACTGGAGCGTTATCCCCTGGCTGCCGGGGCGGACGGCGGACCTCGACCCGCCGCACTCCCCCGAGGCTATTCGATTCGCCGCCTTCCTGCGCGCGCTGCATCGCCCTGCCCCGCCCGATGCGCCGGAAAACGAGTTTCGCGGCGTACCCTTGCGGGATCGTCAGCAATCGGTCGAGGAACGTATGCAGCGCGTGGCGGCGCATATCGAGCTGATCGCAACACCTATTCGCTCACTCTGGGAAATCGCGCTCGCCGCTCCGATCGACGGCAACGATCGATGGCTGCATGGCGATCTGCACCCACGCAACGTGCTGGTCTCTGACCAGCGGATCACCGGTATCATCGATTGGGGCGACATCACATCGGGGGATGTGGCAACCGACCTGGCATCGATCTGGATGTTGTTTGCCAAGCGCGGTGATAGAGAACAGGCGCTCAACGCATACGGCGAAGTGTCCGAGGCCACCCTGCAACGCGCCCGGGGTTGGGCGGTGTTCTTCGGCATCGTGCTGCTCGACACTGGCCTGATCGATAATCCCCGCCACGCCGAGGTTGGCCGGCGCACGTTGCTACGGGTAGCCGAAGACGGTTAGCCCTGTGCCGCTGCCAGCCAGAACCACACGGGGTCGACCGTCATTCCGACGGCGACGCTCGCTAGAATGATTGCTCCAATGATCCCATCGTGAACCCTGAGTTCGCGGTCCCCACCGGGGCGAACCTGTATGCCACTCATGGTGTTCTCTTTCGGCGAAATGACGATGCACGCGTTACGGCGTTTGTATCTCGTGATGGATCAGTTATCCTGCTCTGAGGCGGGGGAGCGCCAGAAGTCGATTGCGAAGCATTCGCTTTTATCGACCGATTCAAAACCAACAGTTGTAACGTTAACGGACTAGGGGTCAAACCATGCATGGCTTCGTCAACGGCATTTTGTTGTTTTTGCTCATGACTGCAGCCACCGGCGCGCTGGCTCGGTCAGTGACCAGTCTCGGTCGCATCGAACCGCTCAACGGCGTCTATCAGATCGCCGGTCCTACCGATGCATCAGTCGTGTCCAAGCTCTGGGTAGAAGAGGGGCAGATGGTCGAAGCGGGAGACGTCCTGGCAACGCTGGACTCCTATGGGCTGCGCAAAGCCGAACTCAAACGAGCCGAAGTCAATCTGGATCTCGCCCGAAAGGTGCTTAAGCGGCAGAGCGAGCTACGCGTGAGTTCCGTTACATCGATTGCCCGTCTGGAAGAAGCGGAGCGTGACGCCCTCGTCCAGGAAACGGAGTTGCTGGCAGCTCAGGAACGTCTGGCGCTCGCGCGGGTGACCGCGCCTGTCACCGGTCAGGTTCTGCTGGTCCATGCACGTGAGGGTGAACGCATCGGGAGTTCCGGTCTGCTGGAGCTTGGCCAGACACAACACATGTACGTAGTAGCAGAAGTCTACGAGACAGACATCGGGTTGGTGAGCAAAGGACAGGCCGTGACCATCTCGAGCCCTGCACTGAGCGGTACGCTCAGCGGCAGCGTAGAGCGCATCGGCGCCATTATTGGCAAGAACGATGTTCTGGATCTCGACCCGGTCGCACGCACGGATTCGCGAGTCATCGAGGTGTTCATCCTGCTGGACGATCCTGCAGCCGTCGCTACGCTGACCTACCTCCAGGTTGACGTCGAGTTTCACGACTGATGGCACGCTCGGTGCACTACGCCTGGCTGCAGTTGACGCACGAGCGGCTGAAACTGTTGGCGGCAGTGTGCGGCATTACCTTCGCAGTGATACTCGTATTCCTGCAGCTCGGTATGCGATCCGCGCTGTTCGACAGCGCCGTACGGTTGCATCGCGGCATGGACTACGATCTCGTGATGCTGAGCCCAAGAACGATAAATATGGTGCGCACTCAAAGCTTTCCGCGCAACCGCCTCTATCAGGTTGCCGGGCTCGACGAGGTTGAATCGGTATCGCCCGTGTACGTTTTTCCGGCGAGGTTTTTTTATGACCGTACGCCGGAGACGCATCGCATGATTCTCGTACTCGGCATCGATCCGAGTGATGACAATTTTCAGCTGCGTGGAGTGTCTGAGCACCTGTCCAGACTAAAGAATCCGGATTCCGTCATCATCGATCGATATTCGAGAGCAGAATTCGCCCCGGTTGTGGAGGATTTTCTGCAGGGCCTTGATGTACGTCTGCAACTCAACGAACGCACGACTAAGGTGATCGGCCTTTATGAACTCGGCACATCGTTCGGGATGGACGCCTCGGTGCTGACGACGGATCTCAACTTTCTACGCATCTTCCCCGGCCGCCGCCCCGGCAACATCGAGCTGGGGTTGATTCGGTTGGCACCCGGCAGCGACCCGTCTGCCGTTCAACGTCAGATCAAGGGGTTCCTGCCAAACGACGTCTTGTTGCTGACTCGTGACGAGTTCGTCCAACGTGAAGTTGACTACTGGAACAGCAGCACGCCGATCGGCTACATATTTACGCTGGGGGCGGTCATCGGCACCATCGTTGGCTTGATCATCGTCTACCAGATTCTGTTCTCCGACGTGCAGAGCCATCTTGCCGAGTACGCCACGTTGAAGGCAATGGGCTACACGGGCGGCTTTCTTAGAGGGCTGGTCATCCGGGAATCGTTTTATCTTTCAGTGCTCGGATTCATTCCAGCGCTCGGCCTTTCGATCTTGCTTTACGACCAGGCAGAGCAAGCGACCCAGCTGCCTCTGGAGATGACGCTGGAGCGAGGTGCCGTCGTATTCGTGGTTACCGTGTTGATGTGTGCGTTTTCCGGGATGCTGGCCATCCGCAAGCTCGACAAAATCGATCCCGCCGAGGTGTTCTGATGGCTGAACCACTAGTCGACATCGAGAATTTGAGCTACTGGCACAAACAGGGCGGTCACTCTCTGCAGGTGCTCGATGAGGTATCCATTCACCTGAATGCGGGAGAAGTGGTCGTGCTCACCGGGGCTTCGGGTTCCGGCAAGAGCACGTTGCTGACGATCATCGGGGGCTTGCGCAGCGCCGAACACGGCAAGGTCCGGTCATTGGGTACTGAACTGGTGAACTCCACCGAGAAACAACGTGTCGAACTGCGCCGGCGCATCGGTTTCATTTTTCAGCAGCACAACCTCGCGCCTGCATTGACCATCGCGCAAAGCATTCAAATGGGTTTGCAGCATTCGGGCAACCACCGAAGCAAAGACGCCAAAAACCGCATTGCAGCCGCGGCAGAACAGGTCGGCCTGAGCGAGCATCTCGACAAGTACCCCAACCGTCTGTCGGGCGGCCAACAACAGCGTGCCGGGATCGCGCGGGCTCTCGTGAACCGCCCCCAGCTCGTGCTGGCCGATGAGCCTACCGCGTCTCTCGACAAGGATTCCGGCCAGGCTGTTTTGAAGCTGTTCGACGAGCTGGCGGCACAGGGCAGTGCCGTCGTGATGGTCACCCACGACAAACGTATCCTCGAGCAGGCAGATCGCATCCTGATGCTGGAAGAAGGCCGGATCGTTCCGACCGCAGATCGAATCTTGAAGGACACGAGCAACAGCTTGCGAACACTGATGCATCTCGACAGCAAGCGGCTCGGTCGAATGTTGAGTTTTGGTCACGCACTGGCTCAAGTGGCGTTGGCAGACGGTCGTGTCGACGGTACGGAGCGTGAGGCTATTTCAGAGGCATTGTCAAAGCGCGAAGTGTTCAACGGACCGGAAGTGGAACTGGTGGTGGAGCTGGCGCTAGCTCAGGCTCGGGCATGGACGGAATCGGCAGGTGATGACGCAAGCAGATCGCAACTCGCCGAGGCTCTGAGCGCCGTCGCCGAGGCTGACAACATTGTTACGGACGACGAGCGGCGGGTGATCGACGAGCTGCTCGCTCAATCCGCGGCACAGCGTTCGTAGTGAAGCGTAGGAGTCGCGACGAGCACCTCTTCGACCCTGGCTGCAAACGCGTCCCATAAACGCGCATGAACTATTGCTTCACCAGTTCCACGCGTCGGTTCTTTCCCCGTCCATCAGGCCACGGTAAAGAATGCGGGTAATCCGCCCTTCGAGGACCGCCTGGTCCTTGGGTACTCTCTCTCCATCGCTGTTCCGCGCAGCGGACCCAGGGCGAGAATGAACTCATCGAACTCCCGGATCTCGTAACCGTCAAGAGGATCCTGGCAGGCCGTCTGCCTATCTTCATCTTGCAGTTCTCCGGTGGAAGGAATTCATCGGGCTCTGGCACCAGTCACTCCCCGACCCGATCACTCCCGATTTGATTTTCGCCGACGTCTTCTTAGTGTACCGTAACCCCAATTGCGACAACGCAAGGGGGGCAATACATGGCTATCGAACGTGTCGACAATCAACCCATTTTCATACTCAGCATTGATGGAGGCGGATCTCGTGGCGTCATACCGGCCAACGTGTTGTTTCATATGGAACACAAGGCCAACATCGACGTAAGAGGCACATTCGATTTCTTTGCTGGAGTTAGCACCGGTGCAATGGTAGCTGCTTACCTCGCGCGCAACGCAGGCACGATGGAGGGACTCGCAACCAACAGCTATTCATCCGCCAATTTGTCCAAAATCATGAATAAATCGATTTGGGACAAACTACTGGGACGCATGCAGAATCAGCCCAAGTACGACGGAAAAAACAAACGCGCCTATGTCGAATCGGTAACCCAAGGCGCACATATAAACGACATTACGGACAAACATTTATTGATACTTGCCTACGATTTCATCAATCGTGAACTTGTTACATTCAAAAACAATCGTGGGAACGACGCCTCATACAATCCGTCTCTGACAGAAGTGTGTGACGCTGCAACCGCCGCCCCAACTCTTTATCCAACGGTCTCGACATCAGCGCCGAAACGTCGTTGGCTGTTAGACGGCGCCTTGGCAATCAACGACCCTAGTCTATGCGCACTAACTGAATCGTTGGCAATGGGTTATGCGCTTGAAGATATCTGGATTGTCTCTCTAGGCACCGGGCAACCGATGCATGACCTGAGCCAAGACGACCGCGACGCCATTGGCGAAGCGTCAAGAGAATGGGGCATTGTGGGTTGGCTCGCCAATGGTTTACTGGACCACATGATGAGCGCGAGTTCTCGCGTCAGCGAACATCAATGCGCCCAGCTTTTGCAAGAGCGATATTTGCGTATCAACGGCGAACTGCCACGAAAACTCATGCAACTCGACAACACCTCGGAAGTGCGAGTTGATGACTTGAAGTCATACGCTTTTCTGTGGTTCGAGGAATATATACAACCATTGGAAGACCTGATCCAACGCTTTACTGAAGCCAAAGGCCATAATTGATGAGTCGGTTATGTACCGATAGCCGGTTGCGCACTACGATCACCTCAGCTTAGCGAAAATTTTGCGACTCGAAAAAGATCGCCAAGCTAAATGAACGACAGTCCGGGACCGAGCGGTTTGGATGGTGTTCGCCACCGGCCGAGTTGGAAGCCGCGTACTATGCGCAACAACAAACGGTCGGCCATGGCGCCTTGACTCAAACAAAAAAGTCTCCGGGAAACCCGGGGCGGTTCAGACCATCGAGTTTGAGGTGACGCTACCGGAACAGAAGCTGGCTGTTCCTAGCGAGGGTCGAGCCGAATAAAGTATCTCGGCGGAAAGCCGGTCAGCATTCGAATCACGAAACCAAGGCTGTTTTCGGTATCAACGCGATCGTGTTCTTCATCGATGACCGGGACTGCCAGATACTGGCCGTTCGCATCGTCTATCGTGACTTGCACCTGTGGGTTCTCCAATGCCTGGTTGTACCAGGCTCGAGGCCAGTGGTTCGCCGCAACGTAGAGCTGACCATTACTTTCAAGTCGAGACAGGACCCTATCATTGGCGTTTCCATCTTCATCCGTCGTCGTGATAACCAGGGTGCTTTGACCCGCGGGTTGGAAATACCCGAGCAAGGACTCAAAGGCTACGACGATCCCTAGGTACGCGACGAAAACAATCGCGACAATCTTTACGTATTTCACTGGAGAACTCCTGGGCAGTTGTTTGTCGTCAGGAAAGTGTCCACTTTCCTTCAATGAATGCATACTGATTCCATCTGCTTCCGGAGGCTGGATGGAAATCCCGATCGTAGTGTTTGGACACTGAGACATGGAAGGACTGGTCGAATACCTGACGCAATACGGTTACTGGATTCTGCTGGCTTGGGTCTTGCTGGATCAGCTTGCGCTCCCGATACCCGCGGCGCCAATGATTCTGGCAGCCGGTGGGCTCGCGGGTGAAGGGTATCTGAATCTCGGGCTTTGCGGGGCGATCGTCGTGTTTGCCTGCATGCCTCCCAATATTCTCTGGTACTGGCTTGGCAAGCGCCATGGCAACAAGGTCTTAACGCTGCTCTGCATGGTGTCTCTCGAACCGGACACGTGTGTCGACAACACAACCTCGTTGTTTCATCGACACGGCACAACCTCCTTGTTGTTTTCAAAATTCGTTCCGGGCTTGCAGACCATTGCACCACCGTTGGCTGGATTGCTGGGAATCGGTGCATGGCGTTTTGCGGCGCTGAACGGGGCGGGTGCGTTGCTGTACGCCGTTGCATTCCTGTTACCGGGATACCTGGCGCACGAATTCCTGGCGGACATAACACGCGTGGTGGCCGAATTCGGTTCAATCGCCGGGGCCGTGATCGTACTGATGGCGCTGACCT
>Ga0209988_10000172_pt1 | contig 36374 bp, 31 predicted proteins | sample N075metaG_FD_183115 | JGI IMG/M metagenome (GOLD analysis project Ga0209988, IMG submission 183115) | Deep subsurface microbial communities from Kermadec Trench to uncover new lineages of life (NeLLi) - N075 metaG (SPAdes) (version 2) | ecosystem: Environmental > Aquatic > Marine > Ocean trench... | reverse complement strand
AGGCACTAAAATCTCGAAACTCAAGAAGTAGGAGCGATTGCAGGAGCCCGCCCCAGCGGGCGAAGGAATATAAATCGCCCGCTGGGGCAGGCTCCTACAGGTATTTCGCGTCATCAAAAAAATCATAATGTCTGACGCAAAGAAAAAGAATAAGAAAAAGAAAGATTCATTCGCCGTTCGCATGAAGAGGCGCGGCCGCGAATTCATGAGCCTTGGTCGAATACTCGTGAATGAGCCAAAGCGATTTCCCCGCGCATTGCTGAACGTATTGCGTCGTTCGTTTCGTACGGTGTGGGATGCAAGGGGTGGTGGACTCTATGCCTGCGGTTACGTGCTTACATTCCTCTGGCTGGAAATCAAGATGCTCGTCGAGGACATCCTGTCAGCCGAGAGCATCAGCGGCTTCTTCGGTGAACAGGTCTTCGAAATGTTCTTCAGGTTTCTGGGTGAATCCCTGCAAAACATGATCACCGCTTTCATGTGGCCGGTATTTGTCATTCAGATCTCACCGCCGTGGAGTGTCGGCATCCTGGTGGGCATGTTCGTGGCGTTCGCACGGTGGGTCAAGGAACCGCTGGAGGCATGGTTATTTCACGATGAGGAGTTGCCATCGAGCGCTAGTACAAACGAATAAAGAACGGTCAGGTCGTTTCGAAGATCTTGCCCTGTTCCTTCGCACGTTCCTCGAATTGGTGCTGCCACTTCGAGCGATGCACGGCGGGAGCGACCTGGACAGCCGTCACCTTGTATTCAGGGCAATTCGTTGCCCAGTCGGAATACTCGGTCGTGACGACGTTGGCACCGGTTTCGGGATCGTGGAAAGTCGTATACACGACACCCGGCTGCACTTTTTCCGTGATAATCGCGGTCAGTGTGATATCACCCTTGCGGCTTGCAAGTGACACTCGCTCACCATCATTGATGCCACGCGTTTCCGCATCATGTGGATGAATCTCGAGCAGGTCTTCCTTGTACCAGACAACGTTCGCGGTGCGGCGGGTCTGTGCGCCGACGTTGTATTGCATGAGTGCTCGTCCGGTGGTCAACAGTAATGGGAACTTGCGGTTGGATCGTTCCTCGGCGGATACGTAATCCGTTTCGATGAACAGTCCCTTGCCACGCACGAATTGATCGACGTGCATGATTGGCGGTTTCGTTCAGGAACAGATCCTGCACGACAATGCACTCCATGCTGCCGAGCGCTGCTTCGATGTGTTGTGTGTCCGGGTCGGACTGGGCGAGATCCTCGCCCTGGATGTACATGCCTTTGTAGTCACCGGCAATTGCGGCATCGAACATATTGGGAATACGGTATACCGGCTCCGGGTCGAGTTCGACACCCCAGATTTTCTCGAACGATGCGCGGACCTCGTCGTTCTGAACCGGGCGATACCCGGGAAGCTCGTGCGGGAACGAGCCCATGTCGCAGGAGCCCTGTACGTTGTTTTGCCCGCGCAGCGGATTGAGGCCGCAGCCGGAAAAACCGAGATTGCCGGTCGCCATCGCGAGATTGGCCATGCCCATGACCATGTTAGAGCCCTGGCTGTGCTCGGTGACGCCGAGCCCATAATAGATGGCGCCATTTTTCTCCTTGCCGTACAAGCACGCGGCATTGCGAATGATCTCGGCGGGCACGCCGGAGATCCCAGCCACGGACTCGGGGGAGTTTTCCAGACACCAGATCAGGTTTATTTTTCTCAGCAGCCGTTAACCCTGGCTGCTTGAACGACAGGTCTGGATCCACTTATAGAATGGGGTTTACCTGTCCAAAGAAATGGGGCCACCTCTCCTGCCTGTGGTCAGTAACAGCGGGAATTTGCGGCTCGTGCGCTCCTTCGTTGTTATGTAGTCTGTTTCGACGAAAAGGCCCTTGCCGCGGACGAAATTTTCGATATGCATGATCGGCGTGCCCAGCGGCGCTTTTTCATTGCACGGCCAGTGCACGCTGCCGATCTCACAGGATAGGTAGCATGTCCTATTTTATTTATTGACCTTCCTTAAATTTGGCAGCTTCCTCAGATCCACCGGTTGCGTCGCCCTCGCTATAAGAATGTGCTCCAGCTCCTGCAAGCTTTCCGCCTTGTACGATCAGATATTCCTCTCGTATTGGTTTATCGTCAAACCAGCATTCCAAAATTTCCCTGACGCCTGCTGCATATCGGGCTTGAGGTGCCAGGGCAGTTCCGGATGTGTGCGGTGTCATTCCATGGTTTGGCATTGTTCTCCATGGATGGTCTTTTGGTGCCGGCTGCGGAAACCAGACATCCCCTGCATAACCAGCCAATTGACCAGTTTCAAGTGCTTTAGCAATTGCGTTACGGTCACAAATTTTTCCACGAGCCGTGTTAACAAGATAAGCTCCACGCTTCATCTTATTAATCATATCTTCATCAAAAAGATGTTCCGTCTCAGGATGAAGCGGACAATTAATTGTTACAACGTCACAGACTTTAACCATCGACTCGACGCTATCATGAAAAGTTACCCCAAGTTCTCTTTCCACTTCCGCCGAAAGTCTGTGTCGATCGAAATAATGTAGATGTACATCGAAAGGTTTCATACGTTTTAGCACTGCCAAACCAATCCGACCTGCTGCAACAGTACCTACATGCATTCCTTCAACATCATAAGATCTAGATACACAATCAGCAATATTCCATCCACCTTTGATAACCCAGTTGTATGATGGAATATAATTGCGAACGAGGCTCAAGATCATCATTACGACATGCTCCGAGACACTGATACTGTTACAATAAGTAACCTCAGTTACCGTAATATCGTTATCGATTGCTGCTTGTAGATCCACATGGTCTGAACCGATACCGGCCGTAATGGCCATTCTTAACTTTGGCGATTTGGCAATCAGTTCTGCCGTTATATAGGCTGGCCAAAACGGCTGTGAAATAACAACATCGGCGTCAACAAGTTCTTTTTCCAACACAGAATCTGGACCATCTTTATCGGATGTAACAACAAATGTATGGCCACGGTCTTCTACAAACTTTCGCAGACCAAGTTCACCAGAAACACATCCAAGAAGATCCCCAGGATGAAAATCAATTGCGTTCGGTGATGGCATTGTTTGTCCATCGGGATAATTAGACAACTCGGGAATATCGGGACGCGCGTATTTTGGTGGATATCCATCTATAGGATCATCATATAAGACGCACACAATCTTCAGTTTTTCTTTACTCATTTTTGCACCTGTTATTTAAGTTGTTGGGCTCAGAATGCGCCTGACACGGCGCTTAAGAAAATCCCTATAGTGAAGCCATCTCCAATCTAGCTTCCCCCTACGGAAGTGGACCCCAATGATTGGACAGTGCGGGAGCAGATTTGAGGTGGAATCCGCGGTTCAAGGTTATGATGCCAAAGACAGAGGCCGAATCCCAGCACAGATTTCACTGAGGGTGAGATCATCCAGCTTTAAATGCCGCCGTTGCACGTTGTTGTAGCCGATCCAGTCAGCAACCTGCCGCTAAGCCCTTTGAGGTTTCGGAAGGCATTGAGGCAGCCGCATTCGTACTTCATTTATTAGTTTGCAGCGAGTTGAGCGCGCCAGCTCGCAGTGGTGTCGTCGGTTTTCAGGATGGACTTGCGAATGGCTCGCAGCTCGGCGAAAAACCGGATGTGGACTTTGCCGCGTGATACGGCCAGACCAAGCCGCTCGAAAAGGTCACTCGTATCGGGAAAACCGGCGGTGTCGGCGAAACGCCGATACAGCGGTGTGAAGACCGGTGAGCTCGCGAGTTCATCAAGCTGCGCGAACAATTCCGGCCCGGACCAGGCCCGGTCCGAGGGCAGACAGCATTCCTGGAATCTGCCGAGAACATCATCCAGGGATTCATTGCCCCCGGAACGCTCGCGCAGTTGCACGTCAGCCATCAACGCGATCGCAGCACCACTCCAGTAAACTTTCATCAGCCCGTTGCGCACGTCTCCATTGGTGGCCTCGTTCGGCGAGAGTTCGGGTCGCGACTGCCGGCCACGCTCAAAGCCGTCATAAATTTTTTGCCATGCATACAGATCATCGTAAGCGCCGGATCGGGCAAGCAGGACGTTCTGGTAGTACTGCGCAAAGCCCTCGGAAATCCAGCGGTACTTGCGATCAACATAGGGCAGCATCAGGTGACTGAATTCATGCGTCGCTGTCCAGTCGGCAAGCAGCGCCTCGAGGGATTGTGTTTGATCGACTTGCAGTTCGACCGTCTCGCCGCCGTCGCGAATCACGCGGCCGAAAGGAACCGCGCTCCGCTCATTGCTGCGGCCGTTGCCGACCGGAATGACGACAACCTGTGGTGATGGACTCGGAAAGCGCCCGTAGGCCAGGCTGACGTCCGTTGCCGTCGCATTGATCCACTTGACGATCGACTCATTGTCCATTTCTTCCACGCCGTTGAGCAGGCTGACGCGAAGCGTTGCGCCGGGCACCTTGAGCTCGCGGTAGTCGAAATTACCGAATACTGCTGGCGCGAAGGCGCTTTCCGGAGACTGCGAAAGCAGATATACGGGACCGTCCCCAGGGAGTTGCTGCCAGGGGACCGAGACCTGTACGTTTTCGGGAAGTCTGAATTTGACCTGGATCGTGGTGCCATTCCGCAGTTCGGGGCGCCACATCCAGTAGGATGGGGAAACGATAATGTTTTCCGGCGCCAGCATCTTGTCGTAGGGATGTTCCCGCGCGGCGCGCTCCAGGTCCACGGTGTAATTCATACAGCTGATGCCGTGCGCCGGCAGCATCATGCGCAGGTTACGCATCCTGATTTGCTGATCGTCACTACAACCGCGGACATCGAGAAGAAACTTGCCCGCATCGTGGGATCTCGCGATCACGCTGTTGACGGGATGACTGAATCTCGCCTCTACCCACAGGCGGCTCATCGAGTAGTCGATGGTCACCGTGTACCGGTGGGTAACTGGTTCCGCCGAGACCGAAACACTGCACAGCAGGAAAACCAGCGCTGTTGGCCGTGCGAGACGCATGGGCCACTTTGAATTCAGGTCGAAAATAGTTGTTGTTGCCAATGGATTCGATTCTTCTTGTCTGTATCTGGCCGATTATGCCGGACCTGCCGGTGTGCCCAACGCTTGGAACGGCCGAATGTGAAGGCGTTCACACTTTATGTGTGATTCGGGGCCGAAAACTACAATCTGAGGTCTTCTACGCGTTATCCGTTATGCCGGTGTTCAGGTTCATAGGGTATCCTCTGCCGCTGTTTCGGGGCGCACAGACCGCATTTGCATTAAAATACGTGACCACAAAATGATGAATAACGACGGAAGGAGATTCCCTTGAGTAAAATTGCAAGACGCCAGTTCATTCAATTGTCGGCGGTTGCGGCAGCGGGTTGCCTGGTACGGCCGGGCAACGAAGCCAATGCCCAGGACATGCCTAAGATTAAGGAAAGCGATCCGATCGCGCAATCGCTGAAGTATGTTCACGATGCCAGCAGTGTTGATCCTGCACAGCGGGCCAATCCGGCTGCAGACCAGACCTGTGCAAACTGCGCGTTGGTACAGGGCCCGGACGGCGACGAATGGCGGCCATGCCAGATATTCCCTGGCAAGCTGGTTAATGCTGCGGGCTGGTGTTCCGTTTGGGCGCCGCAGGCCTGACAATATTCGATTGGTCCAGCTATCTGCACGTTCGCTGTGATTCGCGCAACCTCATTATTCATCGGGTCGCGGTCCTGCTGTTGGTGGTGCCAGTGCGGAGGTGCAGGATTTGACAATGCAGCCTGACGTACAACACTTTTACCATGAACAGACCGGCACGCTGACTTACATCGTCAGTGATACGGAAACATCAGCCGCAGCGGTCATTGACCCGGTGCTCGGCTTCTCTGTCGTGTCTGGTCGGACCGATGCTGAACCGGCTGAGGAGATAATCGCCTTTATTGAGAACAATGGTCTGCATCTGGACTGGATTCTCGAGACACACGCGCACGCCGACCATCTGTCGTCAGCACAACTCCTGAAATCGGAACTCGGCGGCAAAATTGCCATCGGCGAGGGCATTTGCAAGGTCCAGGAAAACTTCGGATCGGTATTCAACCTGCAAGCGCCATTTGCGGCTGATGGTCATCAGTTCGACCATCTTTTCAGCGACAATGAAGTCTTTGCACTGGGCAATATCGAGTGCCGCGTTATGCACACGCCGGGGCACACCAGCGACAGCGTGACTTACCGGATTGGTAATTTCGCGTTTATTGGCGACACTCTTTTCATGGTGGATAGTGGCACCGCGCGCTGTGATTTTCCCGGCGGGAGCGCCGGGTTGCTTTACGACTCGATACAGAAGCTGCTGTTACTCCCGGACGACACGATGCTGTGCATCTGCCACGACTATCCGCCGGAGGGCCGGTCCCTGCGTTATGAGGTGACGGTCAGAGAACAAAAGGAAAACAATATTCACGTTGGTGGTGGGACAGGCAAAGATGAGTTCATTACGATACGCGAGGCTCGCGATGAGACGCTCTCACTGCCGGCGCTGATACTGCCGTCGATCCAGGTCAACATCAGCGCCGGCCATCTGCCCGTGGCGGAAGACAACCAAATCTCCTACATCAAGATCCCCCTGAACACTCTTTGAATACACATGGACATTGTTCCCTGGGTACAATTCGTGCCTTGACGACCGCGGAGATTTCTCTTGTTCGAATCACTGGAGCGCATGCCACCCGACGCTATTCTGAAGCTGATCGCAGAATACGGGAATGATCCGCGTGATAACAAGGTCGACCTTGGCGTCGGCGTGTACCGGGATGCTGCAGGTAATACGCCGGTATTCCGCGCAATCAAGAACGCTGAGCAACGATTGCTCGATATGCAAACGAGCAAATCCTACCTGGGCAGCCGCGGTGCTACAGACTTCTGTGATGCAATACAAGCCCTGGTGTTCGGAGATAATGCTCGCCACAACGACCGTGTGATGACGCTGCAGACGCCGGGCGGGTCGGGTGCACTGCGTGTAGCGGCCGGTGTGATCCTGCGGGCCAATTCCGATACAACGATCTGGGTCAGCGATCCGACCTGGAACAATCATGTGCCGCTTCTCGGCAGCGCCGGCGTGAAACTCGAAAGTTACCCCTATTACGATAGCGCTCAGAATGAGTTGCGTTTTGATGCAATGCTCGATGTCCTGAATAAGGTGCCCTCAGGTGACATATTGCTGTTGCACGGTTGTTGCCACAACCCGACCGGCATGGATCTATCTACCGGGCAATGGGATGAGATTATCCACGTCATCGCTGAGCGGGGGTTGCTGCCGTTTATCGACCTGGCCTACCAGGGATTTTCGGACAGTCTCGACGAGGATGCATACGGCGTGCGTGCGATGTTCGATCGCGTGCCGGAAATGATCGTTGCCGCTTCCTGCTCCAAGAATTTCGGCCTTTATCGGGAGCGAACGGGTTCTTTGACTTTCGTGTCATCGAATGCGGACACCACTGCAATTGTCAGCAGCCAGGCGCTCAACATCGTCAGGACAATGTATTCGCTACCGCCGGATCACGGCGGCGCTGCAGTCACGATGATTCTTAATGACGCGGACCTGCGCAATGAATGGCTGGCTGAACTTAATGACATGCGCAAGCGGATGAAAGAGATGAGAACGATCATCGTTGCCGGGTTGGGAAAGAAGGTGCCGGAGCGGGACTTTTCCCATATCGAACGCGCTAATGGCATGTTCTCTTACCTGGGGGTCTCGCCGGATCAGGTTGCGCAGTTGAAACAGGAATACGGGATTTACCTGGTCGACTCGGGCCGCATCAATGTGTGCGGCATCACCAGCGACAATGTCGAATATCTTTGCGCATCGATCGCCGCTGTTCTTTAGACATCGATCGCCCGGTGGCCGGGCTCCTGCGGTGCTACATCTTACTTTTTAACGCTGGAACCGCCGGAGAAGTACACGCGGCTTTGCGTATCGATCCTTAAGCGTTCGGTAACGCCTGCATTCAGTTCCAGGACAAAGTTCAGCGGCTCGCTGGCACTGATTGACTCTAATGACAATGGTTCGGTATTGGTTTCGATATTGGCAATCGAGCCGTCGGCACGAATGAAAAGCATGTCGAGTGGCATGTAGGTGTTTTTCATCCACATCGACAGCACTCGCGGCTGGCGGTACACGAACAGCATGCCTGTGGACTCCGGCATATAGCGAACGTGCATCAGGCCTCGCGCCTGTTGTTCGCGGGTCATTGCAACGTAGATATCGAACACGTAGCAGGCATGCTCGCTTGCCGCGATTACCAGTATGTCCTTCTCAAATGCGGACTCGAGGTCGCCGCCTTCGCTGCTCTGGCCGCTCAGCAAGCAGCCAATGCACAAGATCGAAATGACGCGGACCATCGTCATAACAGACGCTCCCGGTCAAGCTGGCCTGAGAAATCGAGGTGGGCTCTGGCAGATATTTGCAATGTTTTGGCTACCAACGGGTCGTGGAGGGGTCATTATCGCTAAAGCGCGCTCATTGCTCCATGTGAGACAAATAGTCCCTGACCAGTTGGACTGTTGGCGCATCACCACTACAATGGCACGCCGATTTTCCCTCAGAGCACCGAATGAGCGTCGCAGAAGAATTCCAAAAGCTCGAAGCCCACGCGAGCAACCTCATCATTGGTCAGGCTCACCTGATCAACAGGATGCTGATCGGGCTGCTGTGCGACGGGCACCTGCTGGTGGAGGGTGCGCCCGGCCTGGCGAAGACGCGGGCGATCAAGGTGCTTGCCGAGAGCATCGAGGGTAATTTTCACCGGATCCAGTTCACGCCCGACCTGCTGCCGGCGGACCTGACGGGAACGGATATCTATCGGCCGCAGGACGGCACGTTCGAGTTTCGCGAGGGACCGCTGTTTCACAATTTGATCCTTGCGGACGAAATCAACCGCGCGCCGGCAAAGGTTCAGTCCGCGCTGCTCGAGGCGATGGAAGAACGGCAGATCACCGTCGGCGGGCACAGCTACGAACTGCCCAACCTGTTCATGGTGATGGCAACGCAAAACCCGATCGAGCAGGAAGGCACCTATCCATTGCCGGAAGCTCAGCTCGACCGCTTTCTACTGCACATTCGGGTCGGTTATCCGAGCGTCGAGGATGAACGCAAAATCCTGGTTCTCAATCGCAACGAGGCCCTGTCGGGGGAGCGCGATGCCTTCGCGCCGCCGGAGCTAATGTCGGAGACGTCTATCATGGAAGCAAGACAGCAGATCCTGCGGCTGCATCTTTCGGAGGAACTCGAGAAATACATCGTTAACATTGTCGTTGCCACGCGTAATCCGGGCGCCGTCAAGAAGGAACTGGATGGCCAGGTTATGTATGGCGCTAGTCCGCGCGCCTGCATGGGTATCGATCGTAGTGCACGCGCGTATGCCTGGCTCAAGGGACGCGATTACGTGGGGCCAGAAGACATCCAGGAGGTCGCGGCGGATGTCCTTCGCCACAGGCTCGTATTGAGTTTCGAGGCGGAGGCAGACGGCGTCGAACCGGACTCGATCATTGATGGAGTACTGGACGGAGTCGGCGTGCCTTAGCGATATTGGGTAGATAATGCGGCACGACAAGCTACAGGCAGATGCATCACCGGTAAGCGTCAACCAGGCCGAGTTGATTCGCCTGAGCGGGCCTGCGCGAACCATTGCGCTCGATGTGCTCAGGGTGAACTCGCTGCAGACCGGCGCCTATGTCTCGCACTTCAAAGGCCGCGGCATGGAATTCGACGAATCCCGGCCCTACCAGCCCGGCGATGATCCACGCAGCATCGACTGGCGGGTCACTGCGCGCTCGAGCGAGGCCTATACGAAATTATATCGTGAGGAACGGGAGCGGCCTGTCCTCATCGCCACCGATCTGCGCAGCAATATGCACTTTGCAACCCAGGGTTGCTTCAAATCCGTCAGCGCGGCACGGGCGGCAGCTTTACTGGCCTGGGCAGCGCATCATCGGGGCGACCGGCTCGGTGGTATTGTGTTCGGAGATACCAGGCACCGTGAGCTAAGACCCAGGCTCGGTCGCCAGGCCGCGCTGCGCTATGTGCATGAGCTCGTGACGCACCCCGACTGGGCCACGCCGGACGATCAGGCCGTGACCGACGAAGGAGCGCCGCTGACGCAGGCGATGGCAGCATTGCGCCGGGTCACGCATCCGGGCAGCCTGGTTATTGTCATCAGTGATTTCATCGGCCTGTCGCGCAATGCAATGTCTTACCTGACTGGCGTGGCGCGTCATAATGAGGTGCTGGCGGTCTTCCTGAGCGACCCGCTGGAGCGGCAGCTACCGCCGCCCGGCCGCTACCGGCTGGTCAGCCATGATGAGGAGATGGCGATAGATACTTATGCGCGCGGTGCCAGGTCCGACTACCGGCAGCTTTTCGATGATCGGCTCGCAGCCATGGAAAAATTCTGTCAGCGTTACGGCATACATCTGCTGCACCTGTCGACAGAAGATGATCCGATACAAACCTTGCAGCAGGCGCTTGGACGCCGCGCCAACTGAGGGCGCCGTAATGGATCCACTTGAGATTCCGCTCAGGGACCTGCATCTGCCCGAGATGATCGGGTGGTGGCCGCTGGCACCTGTCTGGTGGTTGCTGATTATGCTGCCGTTCGCGGGTCTGGCTTTTCTGCTTTATCGATTGTTCGGCAAGTGGCGCCGTAATGCTTCGCGTCGTGTAGCGCTCAGGGAACTGGCGCGTATACAGTACGAATACAAGGATGGTGTTGACGAAATTTCGCTGGCGATCGAGTTGTCCGACTTGTTGCGGCGAACCATGCTGGCCTATGCGCCGAGAAACGAGGTTGCCGGGCTGACCGGACGAAGCTGGTTGCAATGGCTTGATCAGGGACTCGACGAGAACCCGTTTAGCGAGGGGCCCGGACAAAACCTGGAGTCCCTGCCATATCGTCGTCCAGAGGGCATCGAGGACGATGTCGACCTTCAGGGCCTTATCGACGCCGTCAAAGCGCGACTGCAAACGCCCCTGCTGGAGGCACTCTGATGTGGTCCCTGGCCTGGCCATGGATGCTGCTGGCACTGCCGCTGCCCTTACTGGTGCGCAAGCTGATGACGCCTGTCGTTGGCTCACCGGATGCCGGTCTCATGGTGCCAAGCTTCAAAAGCTTTGCCGTTCTAAGCGATCGCTCGGAGGCCGAGCAGCTTCTGAACTGGCGCTTCTGGCTCAGTGTGATCGCATGGTTGCTGCTGGTGCTGGCGGCCGCAAGACCCGAGCGCATCGGAGATGAACTCGAGGTGCCGGTATCCGGCCGCAATCTGATGCTCGCTGTTGACCTGTCCGGCAGCATGGATGCCAAGGACTTCGAGCTCGGCAGCCGCCGGGTTGATCGCCTGACGGCTACCAAGGCGGTCGCCAGCGATTTCATCGGGCGCCGTGAGGGTGACCGCATCGGACTTATCCTGTTTGGCGAAAGGGCGTATTTGCAGGTGCCGCTGACACTCGATCGCGAAACGGTGAAGATTCTCCTGCTCGAGGCATTCATTGGGCTCGCTGGTGAGAAGACCGCGATTGGCGATGCGATCACCCTGGCCGTGAAACGCATTTACGATCAGGGTGCGGAGGCAGAAGAACAGGTCCTGATTCTGTTGACAGACGGCGCCAATACGGCCGGTGAAATCGACCCGATCAAGGGCGCCGAACTGGCGCAGCAGATTGGTCTGCGCATTTACACTATCGGCATCGGCGCCGAACAGATGGTCGTTTCATCAATTACCGGCGGCATGCGGCGTGTAAACCCCTCCGCCGATCTCGATGAGGCGACGCTCACCCGGATCGCCGAACTGACAGGTGGACGATATTTCCGCGCCAAGGACACGGCCGGGTTGCAGGACATCTATCGGCTGCTGGATGAGATGGAACCAGTGGCCGAACCCGAAGCAGGATTCAGGCCGGTCAAGACACTCTTTTATTGGCCTTTAGGCGGTGCGTTTGTGCTCGCCGCGTTTCTCGCCGCGATGAATTTACTGGCGGGACTTAATTTTGCCCGCGAACGCAAGGTTAAATTGAATGCTGGCTGACTTTCACTGGTTACGACCCGAATGGCTGTGGGCATTGCCGCTCATTGCCTTAATGACATATGCGCTGGTGCGCCGGCAGTTGGCGCCCGGCAGCTGGCAGCGGATTATCGATCCGGCGCTGGCGCCGTTCATACTTTCACGGTCGCAGGTCAAGGGGCTGAATTACCGCTGGTGGCTGATCCTGATCGGCGGCGTACTCGCGGTACTTGCGCTCGCCGGCCCCAGCTGGAATCGCGTCGAGCAACCCGTGTTCCGTTCCGCACAGGCCCTGGTCATCGCGCTTGATCTGTCGCGATCGATGGATGCACAAGACCTGACACCGAGCCGGCTGACCCGGGCACGTCTGAAAATTCTGGATATCCTGGAGCGGCGGCGAAGTGGTCAGACCGCGCTCGTGGTCTATTCATCGAATGCATTTACCGTGACGCCGCTGACAACCGACGCGGATACGGTGGCTGCGCTGGTCAACAGCCTGAGTACCGACATCATGCCAAGCCGGGGCAGTTACCCGGTTGCGGCAATCAACAAATCAGGACAGTTGCTTGAACAGGCGGGCGCCTCGTTCGGTGAAGTGCTTCTGATCACCGATGGCGGAACCTCGCCAGCCGCGGAACGTGCGGCTAAAGACCTGCGAAGCGCCGGCTATTCCTTGTCCGTGTTGGGTGTCGGTACCGCCGCCGGGGCGCCGATTCCGCGCGTGGGTGGCGGATTCGTCGCCGACCGATCCGGCAACATCGTGGTTCCACGGCTGGAGGAAGCAGCGCTCAGGAGCCTGGCGGCTGCGGGCGGCGGGCGATTTGCGACGCTGTCCACCGATGATCGCGATATCGATATCCTGTTGTCAGGCGAGGTTGGAAGCACTTTGGCTTCCGATGAATCGCTTGCCACGGATCAGTGGCAGGAAGAGGGGCCGTGGCTTTTATTGATACTCGTGCCGATCGCAGCGATGGCATTTCGCCGGGGCCTTGTTTTGCTGTTGCTGGTGTTCCTGTTGCCGCTTACCGAACCGGTCTACGCGTTCGGTTGGCAGGACCTGTGGCTCACCAGGGACCAGCAGGCGCAACGCCAGCTCGACGAGGGCAACGCGATGGAAGCCGGTGAGTTGTTTAAACATCCGGGTTGGCAGGCAGTTGCCAAATACCGTGCCGGCGAATACGGTCCGAGTGCCGCCGGCTTTGCCGGCCAGGAAGGCATCGATAATCTTTACAACCTTGGCAACGCGATGGCGAGGCTCGGGGAACTCGAAACAGCAATTGATGCTTATGAGCAGGTTCTGGAGTTCGATCCAGACATGGAGGACGCACTGTACAACCGGGATTTGCTGAAAGACCTGCTCGAACAGAGCCAGGATTCGCAGGGCGGCGAACAGGGTGATCAGGACAATGCATCGGAGTCCGGCGGTGGCGCCCAGCAGTCGGAAGGTCAGAGTCAGTCCGATAACTCCGCGCAGGAAGGGGCGACCGGAGATCCGGGCGCCGAGGGCGAATCTTCCGTGCGCGACCCGGAGAATGTCAATCAGGACGATCTTGACGCGATACAGGCGGAACTCGAGCGCGCGGCACAGGAGGCGCAGCAACGCTCAGGCGAAGCCCGGGAAAGTGAGGCCATGAGCCAGGTGGACGCGGAAGCGATGCGGCGGGCGCAGGAACAACGCCAGGCGATGGAGCAGTGGTTACGGCGCATCCCGAACGATCCTGGCGGATTGTTGCGGCGCAAGTTTCGCTATCAATATCAGCGTCAGGGCAAGGATCAGGACGGCAACAACCTGTGGCCTGACGATGCGGTGCAGCCATGGTAATGAGACTCCGATTCAGGCGACGGATAAAAGCTTTATCAGGAGCATGGGCGCTCGCGTTGATGATGATCGGTAGTGCAGAGGCGGCGGTTATCGCAACTGTCGATCGTTCGGATATCGAGTTGAACGAATCGTTCACTTTGAAGATTACGGTCGATACCGCGATCGACATCGAACCGGATGCCTCGGCGCTGGATGCGGAATTTTTCGTCGGCACTCGAAGCCAGCTGAGCAACACGACAATTGTCAACGGACAAATAAGCCGCTCGCGAACCTGGACTTATGTGCTGATGGCGAAACGGGAAGGAACCCTCCAGATTCCGCCGATTATCATCGGCGCGGAGCAGAGCAAGCCGGTGCCAATCAACGTTCGTGCGCCGTCAAACTCGCTGCCCGGTGAGGCCGACATTTTCGTAACGACTGAAGTCGATCACGCCAGCACTTTTGTGCAGGCGCAGTTGCTCTACACCATCAAAGTGTACCGGTCGGTTGCGACCCGCCAGCCGCGATTGAGCGAGCCGGATATCCGCGGTGTCGAAGTCCTGATCGAAGTTGCCGGAGAAGAGAGGAGTTACGAATCCATTCTGAATGGCAAGGCCTACAATGTCGTCGAGCGAGTCTACGCAATATTCCCGCAAGAGAGTGGCCAGGTTGCCATTGCCCCGGCGAGATTCGAAGCGAGAGTCCTGCGCGACGGGCGGATTACAGGCCGCAAGATTTTTGAGTCAGAGGCGATCGATGTCGTGGTTAATCCGATTCCGCCGCCGCCTGAGGGTTTTCCGGATGCGGTCTGGTTTCCGGCGCGCGAGGTAACCCTCAGTCAAACCTGGTCGCGCGAGCCTGATCGCCTGCCGGCCGGAGAACCGATCACGCGGCACATCACTGTTACGGCTGTCGGTCAGTTGTCGACGCAGATTCCGGTGATTGATCCCGAGGTTGGCGACACAATCAAAATCTATCCTGACAAACCGGAACTCCGGGATACGGCCGAAGCGTCCGGAATCCGGGCTGTTCGCCGTGACCAGTATGCGATGATCGGCATATCACCGGGCGAGGTCCATCTGCCGGAGCTGCAACTGCCCTGGTGGAACATTGATGCCGGAGAATGGCAGCTCGCAAGCCTGCCCGGTACCATTATCAACATTCTGCCATCTGCAAACGCCGCGGCCGTGCCGCCGGTCGTTACTGAACAGCCAGCCCTGCAGCAGCAGTTAAATGCGAGCGGCAACCAGATCGTACAAAGCAGTTTCTGGCGTCGCGTCAGCGGGGTGCTTGCCGGCATTTGGTTGTTGACTGTCGTTGCCTGGTGGTGGTCACGCCAGCCAGTATCCCGCGCGCCCAGGGAGCCAGCGCCGCCACCGATCTACAAACAGCAGGCGAGGTTTCTGAAAGCAGCGCGCAAGGCGGCGCAAGCCGGCGACGGTGCCGGCATCCGATCTGCGTTGCTGGGCTGGGGCAGGCTGGAGTGGTCTGACAACGCGCCGCTGAATATCGGAGATTTCGCAAACCGCGTAGCGATGCCGTTGTCGACGCAGCTCGAGCACCTGTGCCGAGCGGATTACGGTCCGTCGCAAGAATCATTCGATGGTGAGGCGCTGGCAAAATCGCTGCGCTCGATTTCGGTTGTACGTGAAGAAAAAGAAGGGCGTGCGACCGACATCCTGCCACCGCTTATGCCGGCGTAGGAGCTCGCCTGTAGGCCCGCCTGTAGGAGCTTCGCTCCAGCGAGCGATGTTCTTTGACTGGGAGTGGCTGAATCATGCTTGGCAAACATTGCAGGTCATGTTTGAAAGCATGCCCTGCAATGTTTGTCGCCCGGTAGGCCGGGCTCCTACGGACCCCTACCACAACTCCGATGTCCCGAATAAACGGTTTACCAATGCCCGGTATTCTCCATCGACGTCCACGGCTCCGCCGCCGGCAGCGGATCACCGTTTTGCAGCAATTCGATAGAGACATTGTCGGGTGACCTGACAAATGCCATGCGGCCGTCATGCGGTGGTCGGTTGATGGTCACGCCGGCATCGAGCAGCCGCTGGCAGACAGCGTAGATGTCGTCGACGCCGTAGGCCAGGTGCCCGAAATTGCGGCCTTCACCATATTCCTCGGGATCCCAGTTGTGCGTCAGCTCGACTTGCGCTTCTTCATCCCCGGGCGCCGCCAGGAACACGAGCGTGAATCGCCCCTGCTCGCTGTCGTAACGCCTGAGCTCAATGAGCCCCAGCTTGTTGCAGTAAAAATTCAGCGAGTCGTCGAGATTGCTGACGCGGACCATCGTGTGCAGGTATTTCATGGTGGTGTTCGCTCTTCGGTTGAACTGCAGCTTATTATAAGACCACAATGCCGTCAGGCTTCGACTCCGGAATTCATGTTGCATCGCATTCGTGCCATTACGCTCGATCTCGACAATACGTTGTGGGCAATCGACCCGGTAATCAGACGGGCCGAGGCGGCACTATGGGAATGGCTGACGGAAAATTACCCACGCATTCCCGCCCAATTCTCGGCCGAAGGTTTGCTTGAAGTCCGCGAATCCGTGATGGAGGAGCATTGGGACAAGAGTCATGATTTCCGGTTCCTGCGTAAGAAAGTGCTGGAAAAAATCGCTGTCGACTCCGGCTATACCGCAGAACTCGTCGAACCGGCGTTCGCAGTATTCGATCATGCGCGAAATCAGGTTGATCTCTATCCCGATGTCATGCCGGGACTGGAAATGCTCGCCAGCAGCTTCGTTCTGGTCGCAGTGACCAACGGCAATGCAAACCTTGAAACGATCGGAATCCGGTACCTGTTCCATGACGTCGTGGCTGCAGCCGAGGTCGGTTATGCGAAGCCCGCACGGCCGATATTCGATCAGGCGATTGCGAGCAGCGGTTGTCCACCCGCGGAGATTCTGCATGTTGGCGATCATCCGGAGACGGATATTCAGGGTGCCCGGGACGCTGGTCTGCGGACTGCGTGGATCAATCGCAATAACGCAGCGTGGCCGGATGATCTGCCCGAGCCCGACGCAGTGGTGACGACAATTCCAGAATTACAGGAACTGCTGCGGCCGGCAGTGCAACGCATCAACAAGGCCACGTGATTCACATGTCGCGCAGCCCGCTCATTCTTTATGTTCCCGGGCTTAGACCTAAGCCCGAGTATTCGCTGCATCGTGAGCAGGTATTGCGCTGCCTGCTCGAGGGGGTAAGACGAATTGATCCGGATACCGCGGATGAGATGGCTCAGGATGAGCATTGCTTCGATATCGTCAGCTGGACCTACGAATTTTACGGGACGCATCGTGATATCAACCTCGATCTTGCGGATATCGAAGCGGTGCTCAGGCAGAAACAAGCGGCTGCCGAAGACAGGGAAATAGCCACATCGTGGAAGCGTCGTTTTTTACGTTCGCTCTATGGTGCTGCGGACCACCTGCCTTTCCTGATACCGCATTTCGCGGACGAGGAGGTCGAGCTGCAGCTTCGTGATCTGCATCGCTACGCAAAGAATGAAGGCGACATCGCGGAGATCGTCCGGCGCGCAGTGAAAATACCATTGCGCGCGGCAGCGAGCGCGGGCCGGCCAATCCTTTTATACGGTCACAGTATGGGATCGGTAATCGGCTACGACACCTTGTGGCAACTCTCGCACGAGCCAGAGGAGGAAATTCGTATTGACCTGATGCTGACGACTGGTAGCCCGCTTGGGCAACGGCTCATTCAACGCCGGCTCAAGGGATTCAGGAAACAGGGGGTCGAGCGATTTCCAGGCAACATCCGCCGCTGGATAAATATTGCAGCGATCGGCGAGTTGACGGCCATCGATATGACCCTGAACAATGATTTCGGGGAAATGATCCGGCTCGGCCTGGTAGAGGATATCGAAGACCTGGAGACCTACAACTACTACCGCATGAACGGTGTGCTGAACGTGCATGCCGAGTACGGCTACCTCGTGAACGAGGTAGCCGCTAACGTTATTCGAACGTGGTGGAGAGAGGTCCGCTAAACCGGGTCGAGGTTGGGCTTGATGACGATATCAATGCGCCGGTTTCTTGCGCGGCCCGATTCAGTCTCGTTGTTCGCAACCGGATTGGTTTCGCCGAAGCCCGTCGCGATCAGCCGATAGCTCGGAATCCGCATCGCGTTGATCATGTATTGCTGCACCGACTCAGCACGTTTCTGCGAGAGTCGCTGATTGGACTCATCGCCGCCGTAGGAATCCGTGTGGCCTTCGATGAGAATTTCGCTACGCGGAAATACGTCAATCGCCTTCTCGACCTTGGTAAGCAGGTCAAAGCTGCTCTGGCGAAGCTCCGACTTGCCGCTGTCGAATGAGAGTCCAACCAGTCGCAGGATCACGTTATTGCCCTCACGGAACACACGCGCGTCGCTGCGGCTGAACATTTTTTCAACCCGCTCAAACTGTTCTTTAACCCTGGCCTGTGCCTCGAGTCGTTGCACGAGTGCCGCCCGCTCCGCGGTAGCACCACCCAGCCTTTTGTCAAGGGCCCGAATCTCTTCTTCCATATCAGCTACGCGCAGGTTTCCGGCTTCAAATTCCTGCTGCAGGCTCTGGATTTCGTTGCGTTGATTTTCGATGTGCATAACGAGCTCTGCCGTTAGTTCCGCGTGGCCCTTCGCCATGGCAGGCAGGATGTCAGCAGCGCCTGAAATCAAATTCAGCGGCTCTTCCCATTGCAGCACGAGCTGTTCGACAGTGAGATCTTTGTCGCGCACATCCCGGACCACCTCGGAAAGATAAATCGCGTGCTTGGCTTCGTAATTCGCCTGGCGTGCGAGGTTGCGTGGCCGGTCGGTGTCGTAGCGGTTTTCGTTCAGCTCTTTCTCCGCTTCGGCCAGTAGCTGCTTTGCCTTGCCGAGCGTAATTGGCGCGTAACGGCCTACACGTGCGCGATCCGCATCGGTGAGTAAGCGCCGCGTTTCGGTCAGATATTGTGCTTTGATCGCGACCAGTTCGGCATCACGATAAAGACTGGTGGCTGAAATGTCTTTGCGCTTTGCATTCTTCAGATCGCCGCGCTCGAGGTAGCGGATCGCCGAACCAAACTCGCGTTGTGCTTTGTCCCAGATCTCCGGTGACCTATCAGGCGCGTTTGCGTTGGCTGCGTCCTGGCGACTCTTCATTACCTGCGATAGCACGGTCTTCGCCAACTCGGCGGCGGTCGTCGCGGTCCTGAAATGATCCTCGGCGCTGCCAGCCTTGTTGCGAACGTATTCGATGTTGCGGCCACGATTGAGCCCGGCGTCTGCGGCTTCGTAGTCTTTGGTGGCGGCACGGTAGCTGCGTGGCGCCAGCAGGCTGGCATTAGCGGCTTCGGCCGCTGCCCGGGCTGCATCTGCTTCCTTGAAGAATGTGTCGTGCAGCTCGTCCTGAGCCACGGTGAATCCTGCGCCAAGTACGAACAGGGCGAGCAGGAGCAATCTGACAAAACTGCGTAGGGAGGCCATTTTGTAGTTCCAATAGTTCAATAAAACAATAAGTTGCGTTCGATTAAGAGGCGTTCCGGGATATTACATATGCTTGAAGCCCAATTCTGTGGATTGCATCTCTTTATTTATAATCGCTTCTGTCGCAACGGCTGGATTTTACTCCCGATTTGGGCGCCTCGCGAGTCCGGGCGGCGGAAAACAGGGGCCAGGCACTTGGCGTGGAGTGCCCAATATCGCCGAAACTCTGTGACCCAGCTCACCATTCTGAGCACAGATTGGCGCAGCCTGTGAATTTGTGGTGTGGCTCACAGACGCCGGAGAGCCCTGTGGGTAGTCTGAGCCCATGTCTGCAAAGTACTACACACAGTTCAGGCTCACCGACGTAGAGTACCACGGCGGCAACGAATTCAGCGGCGTAGTTGAACTCAGCCAACCGATGGATCAGAACTCTGATGTCGCGGACATTGAAGCCGTACTGGCAAAGAATTTCGACCTGCAGCAGAGCGTTGTAAAGCTCGTTAGCTGGTCAAGGTTGCACTAAAGAATTCGCACTTCTGGCGTCTGCAGTTATTTTCCCCCTGATTCGCCCGGGCTTAGCCCCGGGCTTTTTTTTGCCCTGGTTTTTGTTCGATTCGAGCGGAAGTCGTGGCAGCCCGCCTGTAGGAGCTCGCCCCCAATCCTCCTACATCGAAGAAAATACCTCTATCGATCGGTGAGGATTGATCTTTAGAAATAATGCCAGCAAATGAGTTGTCGCCCGGTAGGCCGGGCTCCTGCGAGAAATTTGCTTATTCGGACATCCGAAAATTGTAGCGACGAATCGTAGGAGCTCGCCCCAGCGAGCGAGTCATGTTCTGCCGACAGTGGCACTTAAAGATCAATCTGCGTTTGTCGTTTTCCCTCTTTCGAAACAGCGGGCAGATTGGGAGCGATTTTATGTGCAGGGATGCACCGATGTCGCGGAGCACAGGGGTGTGCGAGAGTGACGAGTCTGCGAACCTGTGCCAAAATGCGCCTCTTTGACTCCGTATTTGGCACATGACCGAAAAGAGCAATCATCTGTGCGGCATTCCGATCGTCCAGAGCGGTAGCAAGTACCGGACCGAGCAGGGATTCTCGGCGATCAGGAACGGTGTGAAGACACGTCGCGATGCCCCCGAAATCCAGTATGGCGACAAGCCCAGGTGGCTGCGGGCGGTGATGCCGTCAGGTGCCGGTTTTTCGCGTGTGCGGCAAACTGTGCGCGAACAGCGGCTGAGCACGGTTTGCGAGGAATCGATGTGTCCGAATATCGGCGAGTGCTGGAACAATGGCACTGCGACTATCATGGTGATGGGTTCCGTGTGCACCAGAGCCTGCCGTTTCTGTGCCGTCGATACGGGTAATCCACGTGGCTGGCTTGATCCCGAAGAGCCGCTGAATACGGCGCGTGCCGTCAAGCTCATGAATCTGAACTATGTCGTCATCACCTCGGTCGATCGTGACGATCTCGATGACGGTGGCGCCGGGCACTATGCGGCCTGTGTCCGGGAAATCAAGAAAATGAATCCGCATACCGCGGTTGAGGCACTTACGCCTGACTTCAACGGCGTCATGGCGGATGTCGAAAAAGTCGTGGATTCCGGGCCGGTCGTATTTGCGCAAAATATCGAAACCGTCAGGCGACTGACGCATCCGGTACGTGATCCGCGGGCCGGCTACCAGCAGACCATCGATGTCCTGGCGCATGCGAAAAAGCACCGGCCCGATGTGCTCACCAAAACAAGTCTCATGCTCGGCCTCGGCGAACGTGACCACGAAATCATGGAAACCCTGCATGATCTTCACGCTGCCGGTGTTGCTATTGTGACGCTCGGCCAGTACCTGCGGCCAACGCCGAATCACCTCGCAATCGAGCGCTATGTCAGCCCTGACGAATTTGCTGCCTATCGGCAGGCAGGGCTGGAAATAGGGTTCCTCGAAGTTGTCGCGGGGCCGCTGGTACGGTCCAGTTACCGTGCAGAACGCGTACTGCAAAAAAACAACGTCGGCATCGCTGTCTGACAGCAGCGGCGCCAGCCATCTCCTAAAGTGATCTCATGACCGAATTTTTCGCCGAATACGGCCTCTTTCTACTCAAAGCAATGACCATCGTCGCGGCCATTGTTGTCGTTATTGGCACCGCAGCGGCGGCGGGCAGGAGAGCAGGCCATCACGAGGGCCTGGAGATTGAGAGCCTGAACAAGAAGTATCAGCTGCTTGCCGCCGCGCTGAAACAGGCAGTGATGAAAAAGGCTGACTGGAAGGCGGAAGTGAAAGCCACGAAAGAACGCGATAAGGCTGAGGCCAAGTCCGATGAAAAGCGGCCGCGGGCATTTGTCATTGACTTTAAGGGTGACCTGAAGGCGAGTGCTGTGCCGTCCCTGCGTGAGGAAATCAGTGCTGTACTCGAGGTCGCGACGGCCGATGACCAGATCATCGTACGGCTCGAAAATTACGGGGGCGTGGTGCACGAACACGGTTTGGCGGCATCTCAGCTGGTTCGCATACGCGACAGGGATATTCCGCTGATCGTCGCCGTGGACAAGGTGGCGGCGAGCGGCGGCTACCTGATGGCTTGTGTCGCCAACAAGATTGTGGCGGCGCCGTTCGCAATCCTGGGTTCGATCGGAGTGATTGCGCAGTTGCCGAATTTCAATCGACTCATGGAAAGCCACGGTATCGACTTCGAGCAGATCACCGCCGGAAAATACAAAAGGAACATCACCATGTTCGGCAAGAACACGGATGAAGACCGGGCCAAGCTAAAGGAAGAACTCGAGGAAGTGCATGGCCTGTTCAAAGGTGCGGTGAGCAAGTACCGGCCGGACCTGGATCTCGACAAGATCGCGACCGGCGAACACTGGTATGGCACGCGTGCCATGGAGCTGGGATTGGTCGACGAGATCAGGACCAGCGACGAACTGCTCGCTGGACTAGCCAAAGAGTGGGATCTCTACCGCGTGGCCTACAAGATCAAGCAACCGCTGCAGAAGCGCCTGATGGCAAACCTCGATGGTGCACTCGATAAAGTGGAGAACTTTAACTGGCGGCGGCATTTCGAATCGCGCCTGCCCAGGTAGCCCGGGGAACCCTTAAACCGGACTCCGGTCCGACGCTATAAGGGAGCGGAAATCCGCCCCGGCTACAACAGCGATCTGTCCCTGAGTCAGCTATAATTCGGTAATGCATGTGGAGCAATCAAGATGAACTCAATCTACAAATACTTGATTTCAATGTTATTTTTGACTGTGCTGGTTTCAGCGTGTTCAACGACACCGACAGGCCGCGCGCAGCTGACGTTGAAATCGGAAGCGGTTCTTGCGCAGGAGGGTGCCAGGCAGATGGCGATTATTCGTGCCCAGGCTCCACTCGTGCAGGATCGGGCCACCATCGATTTTGTGGCCTGTGTGGCCGACGCGATCGTCGGTTCGCTGGACGGCAAGGCCGCGGAGATGTACTGGGAGCTGGCGATCGTTAATCAGCCGGAAATCAATGCGTTCGTAATGCCCGGCGGCAAGATTGTGGTCAAAGCCGGCATTCTGAGCGTCACGGAAAATCAGCACCAGTTGGCGGCAGTCATTGGCCACGAGGTCGCCCACGTTACTGCGCATCACGCGAACGAACGCGCATCCAGAGGCGAGCTGACCAATTACGGCGTCGAGGTGCTTGCCTATATCCTGGGCGGCGGCTACTACAACCAGACGCAGGGCGCCTACAGTGCGCTGTCGACCGCAAGCACGCTGGGGCTCTCAAACCCGTTCAGCCGCATGCAGGAAACCGAGGCTGATGTTATCGGCCTGGAGTACATGGCGCGGGCCGGATTCGACCCGCGTGAAAGCGTCGAGCTGTGGAAGAACATGAATAAAAAGGCCGAGACCAAGATTCCCGAGTTCATGTCGACACACCCATCCGGCGATACGCGAATCGAGTCACTGATAGCCCAGTATCCGAAAGTGCTGGCGTTGTATAACGAAGCCAAGGCGGCCGGACTCGAGCCAAACTGCGCACTTTAAGATCCTGCACAGACCCGGCATCAGCTTCAAGGATCATTTTTCCGGCCATGCCGCAGCTATGCCGCGCACCGGCCCGGCTATCCGGATTCGCTGTTCGCTTTCCTGGTGAACCAGTGTATCGAGCATGAGCTTGCGTGGGACTGTGCTACCGGCAATGGCCAGGCGGCGCGCTCCCTTACCCCGTTTTTCGACAACGTCGTGGCAACGGATGCGAGCGACCAGCAGATCGCCTCGGCGGAGCCACACCCGAAGATAGAATTTCGCGTAGTACCTGCCGAATCTTCAGGTATCGGTACCGATTCGGTCGGCCTGATTACTGTCGCTCAGGCACTCCACTGGTTTGATATCGAGCGCTTCTTCGACCAGGCATGCCGCGTATTGAAACCGGGGGGAGTGCTCGCCGTCTGGGCCTATGAACGATGCCAGGTGGGACCGGAGTGCAACGAGGTTATCGAGAAAATCTTTGCCGAGGTCGAATCCTGCTGGCCGCCGGAGAGAGACATTGTCGAGGGCCATTATCGTGATGTCACAATGCCGATGCCGGAGATTGCAGTCGATTCATTCGAGATGCAGCTCGAATGGACCGCGGATGAAATGCTCAGCTATATGCGGACCTGGTCGGCCACGCAGCGTTACATGCAGGCAAAGGGCAGCGACCCGGTAGCGCTGTTTGAGCGGGAACTCAGTCAAAAATGGGCCGATAAAAAGCGCGACCTGCGCTGGCCATTGACGTTGAAAGTCGGCCGCAAAGCGGCGTAGAGTCTGGCGCAGAATTCTGCGAACATTCGTCACTATGGGCAGCACTGTGAACAGCAAAACCTCCATAACGACAATTGCAGCGACGATTGGCGCGATTGTTGCGCTTGGCGGGTGTACGGCCATTCAGGATTTTCTGGCACCATTGGGTCCTGGCCAGCAAAAAGAGCAGTTGGAGCCCGCCGCTGAACAGCAACGACTGGAGCCCATCAACCGCAATTTCTTCATCCTCGATGCACCGGACCAGTCGGTGATCGGCGAACCGCAAATCGTCTACACGACGCAAGAGAATACATTCTCGGATCTGGCGCGCGAGTACGGGCTCGGCTATGACGAAATCGTCGCTGCGAATCCGGGCATCGATCCATGGCTGCCTGGCGTTGAAACCCCGGAGCTATTGCCGACTCAGTACGTGCTGCCGGATGTGCCGCGACGCGGGCTGATTCTGAACATCGCGTCGAAGCGCCTCTTTTACTTCCCGGAAGTTGCCGCAGGCGAGCCGGTCCAGGTACTGACATTTCCGATCGGCATCGGCCGGGTTGGCTGGGAAACGCCGCTGGGAAAATCGGAGGTCGTTGCAAAAGCACGCGATCCGTCCTGGTATGTGCCAGCCTCGGTGCGCAGGGAGCGCGCAGAGTCGGGCAACCCGCTGCCTGCGGTGGTACCACCGGGACCCGACAACCCGCTCGGACACTTTGTGCTTAAACTCGACATGCCCGGCTACCTGATTCACGGCACTAACCAGCCTTACGGTGTCGGCATGCGGGTGAGTCACGGCTGCATCCGGCTGTATCCGGAAAATATCGAGCCGCTTTACAACATGGTCAGCATCGGCGAGCCAGTGACGATCATTAACGAACCGTATCTCGCCGGCTGGCGTGATGGCGAATTGTACTTCGAGAGCCACTCACCACTCGAGGATGACGACATCACTCCCGAAGAGCGCATGCAGGAAATTTTTGATCGCACACGAAACATTTCAGGCGCGTTCATCGAGCAGGCAGAACAGGATCACGCTCATGTCATCGCGGGTAATGCGCGCGGTGTGCCGATAAGGGTGCTGATGGCCGATGCCAGTGAAGTCATGCATCGTGCGCGGGTCGTGCGCAATACGGTGGAACCGGATCCGAACATGCCGACAATCGAGGAAGTGCGCGCACTGCTCGACGAACCCCTCGAATCGGAAATTCCGGTGGAGCCAATTCCTGAAGTCGAAGTCGATGAATGAATGGCTAGCCATCATGCTCGGGGAAATCGATCGCAAGAAGCGGGAAGCGGCAGAAGCGAAGGACCAGTCTGCGCGCCGCTCAGGTGAGCAAGACCGATCAGAGCAGCAAACGGAAAAGAAATCCGATAGCGGTCAGGACTTGCCCCGGATCGGTGGACACATTTAATTTGAGGCGATGCAGGGTTAAATTACCGGTCGAATCACTCGCCCGACAGGACAGCGCGGAAGCTGTCGAAATGTCGCTCGAGGAAATTCGTGTCATCGTCGGAAGGATAAGCAAGGGCCGCAGCCTGCAGCCGGATGCCTGGCCGGGCCGGTTTGAAGCGGATAGTGGATCTGCTGGACCGTCACGAAATTCCTGTATCCTTTTTTATTCCGGGCGTTTGGTTTGCGACACATCGTGCAGCAGCTGAATATGCTGCGGAACAGTCTGCCGAGCAATTTCCGCCAAAGGACGGGAAATTCGGTCGCCTCGGTGCTGCCCAACCGAGGAGCGATTCATACACTCAGATCACCCGAAATATCTCAGGAATTCTTCCGGCAAAGCTTTCTCATCCAACGGATGATCCGTTGGAACCGTCACCGGCATCGCATAGTAGGTATTCCAGAAAAGAATATTCAGTGCCTCAGTGCCCGGTGTTTTCAAATCAGCAAGCAGTGCCGCCATCGCCTTGCCCGTGTACGTTGATTCAAGCGTGATGTCGAGCTGCTCTTTTGCAAACGCGATCGCAGCTTCCGCTTCCGGCGTTGACCTGGCGTAGGCCCCACCGTAATAATTATTTCGCAGCCTGATATTGGTTCGATCCGCCAGGTCACGAGGCACTGAGTCGTCGAGCTGGCGCATCATCGAGACCGTTTTGTCGGTCAGGTTTTTCATCAGGTGTTCATTGGTAATTGCTGTGTCCGACGCGCGAACTGCATGCACTTCCGTGTCGAGATCCGCGATTGCCAGGCCCAGTGCAATGCCGATCGCTGTGCCCATTGTTCCGGTCGCAACATAGATCCTGTCCGGTTTCGAAATCTCGCCCACCGCAATCTGCTCAGCAAGCTCGAGACCCGCGGCCACGAAGCCGACGGTGCCGCGCCACGATGAGCCACCCATCGGAATAACCCACGCTGTCCGGCCCCAAAGATTATCCCGCAGCGTCTGCAGGCGCTGCTGATACGACCCACCGTATCGAACCAGCTCCGTTTCGTTCTGTATGTGCCGGTTCAGTGTTGCCGGTATCTGCGCTGTCCTGGCCTGGTGCATCAGGAAGCAGGTGCATTCGAAGCCAGACTGGCGGGCATACAGGGCGGTTGCCAGCGCGGAATTCGAACCGACAGCACCGAAGGTCGCGAGGCGTCGGCAATGCTTGTCGCGGGCGCGGGCAAATATGTATTCCAGCTTCCGGACCTTGTTGCCGCCGTAGATGATGCCGGTCAGGTCATCACACTTCACTGACAGGCTGCGGTTCCCGGAATCGAGTTGCACGTCGACCATCCGCACTGGCGTCGGCAGGTTAGCCAGACGCATTCTTGGCAATCGCTCGCCAAGTGTCGGAAATCTTGCCAGCAGGTAATCGTTATTAGACATGGGAATTAGTGACCGGTGATGCGCAACAACATTAGCATCTAAAGCGCCCAGTAATTAGAATGCCCCCACGGATATCTGACTCATAATTGCGGAGACAGGATTGTCAGATGATCTAGACCGGGGCATTACGGTCACCGAAATATCGCCGATGGACAGGCCCATCGACGTAGCGCTTGATTCCACGGCTGCTTTTGTAGGCCGTGCCCTCCGAGGCCCCCTCAATACTCCCGTGCTGATCGAGAGCATTACAGCGTTTCGGCGCCGCTTCGGTGGCACCTGGCAGCGCAGCAGTCTTGGGCCCGCGGTGCAACAGTTCTTTGACCATGGCGGCAGGAGACTTTATGTCGTGCGCGTTGCCAACAACGCACGCTGCGCAATGATCTGCTTGCCTGCGATCGGCGGCGTGCTGGTCCTGCGTGCGCTGGAGCCGGGCTCGACTGAGTGCATCCGCGCTGCAATTGACTTCGACGGCATAGATATCCACGAGCAGCGTTTCAATCTGACGATTCAACGAGTCGCACCGGACACCGGTCTGGTCGCGGACCAGGAAATCTACCGGCAGCTAAGCTGCCATGAAGGGGACAGCGGCTTTATCGGCGATGAACTGCTGTCTTCTACACTGATTCGTGCGCAGATGCCGCTACCGGCAGGCAGGCCCGCGAAAACGGATGAGAACTACGTCGGGCATGCGCAACGCGGCACGGATGGCTTATCATTGTCAGACTATGATCTCGTGGGTTGTGCTTCCCGCAGCACCGGCATATTCGCGTTGAACGAGATCGACCACTTCGATCTTCTGTATATTCCGCCACCCGCCCGCGAGCAGGACCTGGGCCCTGCCGCGATACTTGCCGCAGAACTTTATTGCCGCAAACGGGGCGCGATGCTCATCATGGACCCGCCACGTGCGTGGAGAAGTGTGCGCGAGGCAATTGAAGGTATTCGCGAATCCGATCACGCGAGCCCGAACATTTTTGCGTACTACCCCCGCGTCTGCACCATTGAGGACAAAGGCTCACCGCCACGCGTAGCCGGTGGCGCGATTGCAGGCCTGCTGTGCAAACTGGACAGAAACCAGGGCCCGTGGCAAGACCTGGATCAGCCAGGGTACGGTTTGCGCCCTAACCTGGTCCCGGCACTCAAGCTGACTGTGGATGACGCGCGGATGCTCGTGAAAGAAGGCATCAACGTTATCGCCGGTCGCATGGCCGGCCGTGCAACAATATGCGGCTCTGTCACACTTGCGCGCGGCGGGCAAATGGACAGAAAATTCTCGAGCCTGACGGTCAGGCGACTTTGCCTCCAAATAACCAACACGATTGACCATGCAACCCGCTGGACGGTCTTCGCACCCAATTCCACGTCGGTCGCGGGTCATGTCAACAGCCTGGTCCACGCTTACATGAGCTCACTTGCCGATGCGGGCGCATTCACCGACGACATGTTCGCCGTGCAGTGCGACGCAGGACTACATTCCAGGTCGGTGAACAAGGATCGCGGAATTAGCGTGTTACTGGCGTTCCATCCTGCTGGTTCAGACGAAACGGTATCCCTCACACTGCACCAGACCGTATCAGGCTGCCACGTTGCAACCACCGCCTTCGCACCCGCTTTCGACGAGTGTGCCTAAATCTATCGCCCGCTGGAGCGGGCTCCTGCGGAGATACTGTAGAAGCCCGCCCCAGCGGGCGATTCAGCACTTGCCAAAACCACCGCCGCCCGGTGTTTCTACGATGAAAGTATCGCCAGCTTGCAGCTGAACGGTTGCCGTGGCGGGAACTATTTCCTCAGAACCATTTGCTCGTATGATCCGGTTGATACCGGTTTTGCCGCTGTCTCCGCCCCCGATACCGAACGGCGCGATGCGCCGGTGATTCGAGAGGATAGAGGCTTCAACGGCTTCCGTGAACTTCAGCCGCCTGACTGATCCGTTTCCGCCATGCCACTTGCCGGCACCACCGGAGTCTTGACGAATGGAAAACGATTCAACAATGACCGGGAAGTTCTGCTCGAACACTTCAGGATCGGTCATGCGCGAATTGGTCATATGCGTGTGCACAGCATCGGCGCCGTCAAATCCGGGCCCGGCACCGGCGCCACCACAGATGGTTTCGTAGTATTGCACTTCGTCATTGCCGAACGTGAAGTTGTTCATCGTGCCCTGCGAGGCGGCGAGGGCGTCTAATGCACCGTACAGCGCGTCGGTCACGCACTGCGAGGTCTCGACATTCCCGGCAACTACTGCGGCAGGATAGGACGGGCTTAACATGCTGTCTTTCGGGATTCTGATTTTCAGCGGTTCAAGACAGCCTTCGTTCATCGGAATTTCTTCTTCGATCAGGCTGCGAAAAACGTACAGGACGGCGGCACGTGTGACCGCTTCGGGCGCATTGAAGTTGGTCCCTGACTGCCGGGACGTTCCTGAAAAATCAATCGTTGCTTCGCGCTTTGCATGATCAACGTCAATGCGGACACAAATCACTTCACCTGAGTCGAGTTCGTATTCGAATTTTCCGTCCTTCAACGTTCCAAGTAGTCGGCGCACACTCGTTGCCGCGTTCTCACGCACGAATCGCAGGTAATTCTGCACAGTCGACATCCCGTAACGCTGAATCGATTTCTCGAGCTGACGAATACCTTGCTGATTTGCCGCGAGTTGTGCCTTGAGATCGGCAACGTTTTGCTTATGATTGCGTGCCGGATATTTAGCGCCTTGCAGCAATTGAATGACGGCGTCCGTCTGAAACTCGCCGGCTCGAACCAGCCAGAAGTTATCGATAAGAACGCCTTCTTCTTCGATGTGATGGCTCTCGGACGGCATAGAGCCTGGCGTGATTCCGCCAATATCCGCGTGATGGGCGCGTGATGCGAGGAAGAAGAGCGGCTTGTCTGACTCGGCGAACCACGGCGTGACGACAGTGATGTCGGGGAGGTGAGTGCCGCCGTTGTAAGGCGAATTCAGCATGATGGCATCGCCGGGCTGAAACTCACTGCCGGTTGCGGCAATAACGCTGCGAACACTTTCACCCATCGAGCCCAGGTGCACTGGCATGTGCGGCGCATTTGACACGAGTCGGCCTTCGTTGTCGAAGAGCGCACAGGAGAAATCGAGCCTTTCCCGTATGTTGACAGACAAAGCCGTATTTTGGAGAACCGTGCCCATTTGCTCTGCGATGTGCATGAACAGGCGGTTGAAGACTTCGAGTCGTACCGGATCCGGCGAGGATTCATCTGCAATCCGATCTTCGACCAATTCATGTTGTCGCTCGAGCAGCAAATGCCCTTTGTTATTGATCGTTCCGGACCAGCCGTCATCAATAACCGTCGTGGAATTTGTTTCCGCGACGATGGCCGGTCCCTTGAGCGTGGTTTCGCTGCCGAGCTGTTCCCGCTCGTATATCGGGACCTCGCGCCATTGATTTGCAACCCACATTTTTGCGAAACCAGCCGGCCCGGTCTTCTCTTTTGTCCCGATGACGGGGTCGCTGAATTCCTGCTCGATGCCGGTGCCCTCGACACGCAGCGTTGCGATCAGCAGTTGATCCGAATCGGGCTCGGTGCCGAAACGGCTGCGGTAGATGTCAGAAAATGTCCGGACCATCGATATCGCGTCATCATGTTGAACATCGAGAATGGTGTCGGAGCCGCTGACGCGCAATCCCAGGCCTGTGTAAAACTCCCTGTTCTCCGGCGGTACGTTTTGACCTGCGAGCGCATCGTCACATTGCATTTGCAGTTCGTCGATATCGGACTGCAACCGGGACAGTGAATCTTCATTAAAGGGCAATTCGATCGTTTGCTGTTTCTCTACCCGAATATTCGAAAGCCCCATGCCGTATGCGGACAACACGCCGGCCATCGGATGCAGCCAGATCTTCTTGATACCCAGGACTTCAGCGACCTTGCAGGCATGTTGTCCGGCGGCGCCGCCGAATGAACACAAAACGAAGTCGCGGACGTCCTCGCCACGCTCGATCGTGATCTTGCGGATCGCATTGGCCATGCTTTCGACAGCGACGGTGAGGAAACCGTCGGCGACCGATTCAGGTGTTACCTCGGAAACATTGTCTGCGAAAATCTCTTTAAGCAATTCGTCAAATCGATGGCGAACCACATCGACATCCAGCGGCTGATTGGCAGCGGAGCCGAATATGCTGGGGAAATGATCGACCGGTATGCGGCCGAGCAACAAGTTGGCATCGGTAACCGTCAGGGGGCCATTACGCCGGTAACAGGCCGGTCCCGGGTCAGCCCCGGCTGACTCGGGGCCGACCTGGTAACGCTGGTCCTGGTACTTGAGTATCGATCCCCCACCGGCAGCGATCGTATGGATCTTCATCATCGGGGCTCGCAGTCGAACCCCGGCGACCACTGAGTCGTTACTGCGCTCGTACTCACCGCTCCAGGCTGATACGTCGGTCGATGTACCGCCCATGTCAAATCCGATCAGTCTTTCGAACCCGGATTTCGATGCCGTCTCCACCATCCCGACAACGCCCGCAGCAGGTCCTGACAGGACGCTGTTCTTTCCGCGAAAACCTTCTGCAAGTACCAGGCCGCCGTTGCTTTGCATGAACAGCAGGCGATCAGGTGTCCCAATTTTTCTGAGCGCGCTTTTCAGTCCGTCAATATAATGATTCAGGACAGGAGTGAGATAGGCATCAGCAAGCGTCGTCTCTGCACGGCTGATAAACTTGATCAGCGATTCGACATCGTTTGACACGGATACCTGCTGCAGTCCGGCTGCTTTCGCAATATCTGCGATTCGATTTTCGTGTTGTGGATATCGGTAGCCGTGCACGAGACATATCGCGGCAGATGTGATGCCATCGTTGGCGCAACGCTGCAATGCAGCAGAAATTGAATCCTCATGCAGTGTCTTAATGACGTCACCATCAGCAGTCAGGCGTTCTGATGCTTCGATGACACGATCATAGAGTGGTTCGGGCTTTAAGATATTGAGTGCGAAGATATCGGGTCTATTTTGGTAGCCGATGGCGAGTGCATCGGCAAATCCTTCGGTCACGACCAACGCAGTACGCGAACCCTGGCGTTCCAGCAGCGCATTGGTGGCCACCGTCGTACCCATCTTGACGGCTTCGATGGGCACAGCGTCCGGCCATTCCGCGACCATCTGTCGAATCCCCTCTGCGGCCGCGTCGTCGTATTGCTCCGGGTTCTCGGACAGCAGTTTCGCAGTCGCGAGTGTCCCGTCCGGACACAGCGCCACGATGTCGGTGAATGTGCCGCCGCGGTCGATCCAGAATTGCCATGCCCTGGTTTCCACAGGTGAAACGGTAACGGAAAAATCCCTCGGTCACACGCTTATACCGGTTATTATGTGTTTCCAGACCAGACGATCATCTGGCTAATAAAAAGACAGTCCGCAGGGAGCAGTAATGGGTCCGTTAATTCGAAATATTCGAAGTCGTTTCCTGATAGCTGCAATGGTAATCGCTATCGGTTTATCGGCGAATGCGCAGAATAAATTCGAACCCGTCGATCTTCCCGACAATATCGCCGGGAAAGTTGCAGGACTGGACCAGGAGAAGATTGATTTTCTGCGTGGCTCCGGCATCTTTAGTTTTGCCGGCAGCCACGAGCTCTTGTTTGATCGATTCAAAAACAAGTCACCGGAAGATGTCGAGGCTTATATCGATGCCATGATGCGTGTGAAGGAGTTGATGAAGTTCAATCCGGAAACGGACATGGAGTCGATCCCTCTGAATACGGATTCGCCGGGCTTCAATAGCTGGAAGACGAGGCGGCCAGCAGCATTTGATACGCCGCGTGACGCCGGGCCGATCAATATCAATCGCTACCTCAACGCCTCGCCGAAGCAGGGCATTCCAACGTTCTTTAATCTGCCGGTTGCGCTGACGCCGGAGGATCTCGTTGCGGGTGAGGTCGATGTCGCGATCATGGGCATCGGTCTCGATACAGGCACCGGCTTTCGCGGTGCCGCATACGGCCCAAAAGCGCTTCGCGCAGGTCTGGTGTATGGCGGCACCGGGATGTCCAACCTGCCGCACATGCATACCATGGTGTCACCCTTCGACGAATTGACGATCGTCGATTACGGGGATGTCGCCGTCGATTACCTGAGTCTCGAACGAAGTCTCGGGCACATCCGGGAAATTGTGCGTGAGGTTGCTGCAGCCGGGACGATTCCGATGATCGTCGGTGGTGACCATTCACTCATGTACCCGGATGTCGCCGGAATCGTTGACGTATACGGCGCCGGCAATGTCGGTGTCATTCATTTTGATGCCCACTACGATGCCGGGCGCGGCGGCACTCATCTCCTGTCGCACGGCCGGCCGGTACGGCGTCTGTTCAACGAAAAACTGGTTCCGGGTCCGAATTTTATCCAGGTAGGATTGCGCGGTTACTGGCCTGGGCAATCCGGCTTCGAGTGGATGCAGGAGGAGGGCTTGCGATACCACCCGATGGCGGAGATCGAGAAAGACGGCTGGGATGCCGTGATGGATCGCGTGCTCAAGGAAGCGCTGGAAGACGGTCCGGAGTACATTTTCATTTCCTTCGACGTCGACGTGCTCGATCCGGCATATATGCCGGGTACCGGGACGCCCGAGCCGGGCGGACTTACCACGCGTGAAGTATTCCCGATCATTCGCGGGCTTTGTGCAGCAAAACAAATTGTCGGATTCGAACTCGTTGAACTGAATCCGCTGGTAGATCCCGGCTATACATCGGCACAGAACGCCAATCGAATTCTCGCGGAATGCCTGACCGGTATCGCGATGCGCAAGAAGGGCATCACCGATCCGAAATACCTGAGCCCGCTGACGACCGAACACGGCCACGATAATTGAGAAATTTTCTCCTTCTAATATGTTGGTTGCCCATCGCTGTTATTGCGGACGACGCGCCGCGGGCACGTGACCTCGGCATTCCTTTCGACGGTACGCCGGGACCGCTGAACGCGATTACCGACGTTTCAGGAGTAACAGTCGGCCATTCCACGGTTATCGAGGACTACGAGAATGGCAGCGCTGCGCGCACCGGCGTCACCGCGATTCTGCCGCGAGGCAAAGAGTCGATAATGCTGCCGGTTTTCGGCGGGACCGCCGTGCTGAACGGCGCCGGCGAAATGACCGGTACGATCTGGGTGGAAGCGTCCGGCTTTCTCGAAGGCCCGGTGATGATCACGACTACGCAAAGTGTCGGCATGGTATTCGAGGAAACCATAAAGTGGCGGGTCAATCATGCCGACCGCGACGTGACGGGTTACGCCTGGTCCGATCCTGTGGTGGCGGAAACCTGGGGCGGACGGCTCAATGACGAGGACGGCTTCCATGTCAGGCCGGAACACGTTGTTGAAGCCATCGAAACAGCGAAATCCGGCCCGGTCGCGGAGGGCAATGTCGGCGGCGGTACCGGCATGGTCTGCTACCAGTTCAAATGCGGCATCGGCACAGCATCCCGTGTCGTTGCAACGGTAGATGGCGAATTCACAGTCGGCGTACTGGTGCAGGCGAATTACGGCTGGCGGGATATTCTGCAGATCGCCGGCGCACCGGTGGGCAGGGAGATACCGGTTGCGAAGGTTGCCGATATCAGGCCGCCGATGGACGACGAAATGGGTTCGATCATTGTCGTCATTGCCACCGATGCGCCACTCCTGCCGCATCAGCTGAAGCGCGTTGCCACCCGCGCCGGCTTAGGGATAGCTCGTGTCGGAGGTATGGCGAGCAACGGTTCCGGCGATATATTCATCGCATTCTCGACGGCAAATCCGCAGGAACTGCGGGCGGGGACAAACCTGTCGGTCAGGATGCTCGGCAATGAACACGTGACGCCGGTGTTTTCGGGTGCTGTCCTCGCGACGGAAGAAGCTATCGTCAACGCGCTGGTTGCGGCACGGACGATGACCGGCTTCGAGGGCAGGACTATCGAGGCAATTGATCACGAAGCACTTAGGTCTGCGTTGCGCAAGTATAATCGTCTCCAGGGATCCGAATAAGAACGCTTAACGATGGATAACACCGGAGCCGTACTCGTCACGCTGGTCATCTACAACGGCATATTGATCGGCGTTGGACTTTGGGCGCGGCGACGTAACGAGAACGTTGAAGATTTTTTTCTCGCGGGCCGCGGCCTCGGACCATGGGTCGCAGCAATTAGCGCATCCGCCAGTTCTTCATCGGCGTGGACATTGCTGGGTGTCAGCGGTGCTGCATATGCTTGGGGCCTGCCCGCACTGTGGTTGTTCCCGGCTACAGTCGGTGGTTTTGTCCTGAACTGGGCGTGGGTTGCGCCGCGATTGCAGCGCCTCGCAAAAGAAGAGGGTGCTGTTACGCTGAGTGAAGTCATTGCGCCGGCGAACATTGGCGAAATGCGGCAGCTCATTCTTCGAGCGGCGGCACTCATCATCGTTTTCTGCTTTTCCTTTTATATTGCGTCTCAATTCGAGGCGGCAGGCAAGGCCTTCGAGTCCGTATTCGGCCTTTCGAAACAGACCAGCATTCTCGTTGGCGCCGGCATCGTGCTTGCGTATACGATGCTGGGAGGCTTCTGGGCGGTGAGTGTGACCGATACACTCCAGGGGCTGCTGATGGTTGTGGCCGCGATCGTGCTGCCGGCATCAGCGTTGATCGCGGTTGGAGGATTCGGCCCGTTGATCGGTGGCCTGGCGGAGCTCGGCAACACCGGATCCCCCATCGGTAACGGCGCGCTCGGCGGATTCACGAGCCTGTTCTTTGTACTCGGACTTTTCGGCATCGGTATCGGTTATCCAGGTCAGCCACATGTCGTGAACCGTTTCATGGCATTGAAAGATGAAAAAAGCCTCAGTCAGGGTCGCATCATTGCGCTGACCTGGGCGGTACTCGTTTATTCCGGCATGTTGTTGTTGGGCCTCAGTGCACGGCTGTTGTTCCCGGATCTGGGTGATGCGGAGCAGGTACTCTTCAGAGCCGCCGGTATTTTGTTGCCGCCGGTGATTGCCGGTGTGATGCTTGCGGCAGTTTTGTCCGCGATCATGTCAACGGCGGACAGTCAATTGCTGGTCGCGTCGTCTGCGATTTCTTACGACTGGCACCTCGAATCACCGCGAGCAAGCGCCGGGCTAACCGGCACCCGAACCACGTTCGTCGTCGTTCTGATGCTGGCGACAATCCTCGCGCTGGTCTGGCAGGCGGATATTTTCTCCCGCGTATTGTTCGCATGGTCTGCGGCGGGTTCGGCATTCGGGCCGATCCTGATCATGCGCCTGCTTGGCCGGTCCGTCTCGGAACGCAGCACGCTCATCGCCATGCTGACGGGATTCGGCCTGACGGTCGCCATCTCCTGGTTGCCGGACATGCCTGGCGACTTTGCCGAGCGCATCCTGCCGTTCGTTGCCGCCATTTCAATTGCTTTCATCGGCAGTCGAAATTAATTCGGCGTTAGTCGGTGGTTATTGCGCCACGGATTTCGCTTATTTTCGACTTGAAATACTGAGCGATATCATCGGCAATCATGATGTTGGTCGGTATCAGGATCAATG
>Ga0209988_10000171_pt1 | contig 36448 bp, 36 predicted proteins | sample N075metaG_FD_183115 | JGI IMG/M metagenome (GOLD analysis project Ga0209988, IMG submission 183115) | Deep subsurface microbial communities from Kermadec Trench to uncover new lineages of life (NeLLi) - N075 metaG (SPAdes) (version 2) | ecosystem: Environmental > Aquatic > Marine > Ocean trench... | reverse complement strand
TGCCTCACGGGTGACGTGTCCCACATGAAGCCCGTCTGGAGCCGCAGGGCGTCGAGCAACTGGTACTCGAAGCCGAAGCCGCCCTTCCAGGTATCCTTGAAATTCAGCGGAAGTGCGGCGCCCCCTCCGCCGACCGAGAGCGGGATGTTTTTCAGCTCGCTCCAGTCCTCCCAGGCCGCACTCAGCAGCACCGCGAAGCGGTCGGTGACATCCCAGTAGACGCCCATCCGAACCGCCTGGGCCAGATCGAGGTCGAGATCGATCCCGGGCAGAGACAAGCCCCCAATCTTCAGATCCCCGTCGAGTTCTAACTCGGTCTTCGATTGGTAGACGACGCCGAAGCGAAGCCCTGGATCGGGTTCCAGCAGAACGCCCACGGTCCACGCGAGCGCGAAGTCGTCCGCGTTGTCGATCTTGATCTTGGGCTGTGACGCCGGCAGCGGCGACCGCAGATCGAAGTCGATGGATCCGTAGCTGACGCCCACGCCGCCACCGATCGAGAGCCAATCGGTCGCACGAAACGCAACCGAGGGCATCGCGGTGATCGTCAGTAGCGTGAGCTCGGTCACTTCATTGCGCCCGACCCACTCGTCTCCCGGGTCGAGTGCGGCGCCCGAGATCGAGAACAGGGACATTCCGAGCCGGAACCGGTCCGTCAGCTTGTGGACATATTGGCTGCCGACGATCGGGAAGAATCCGCCCTGATCCCCACCGTCCCCTCCCGACGTCGAGGGTGTGTCGGGATCGGAATTGAACCGGATCTCCGAGAATCCCGCAGCCAGGCCGCCCATGAACTGGTGATCGTCCAGGCGCGTCATCCCGGCCGGATTGTGGAAGGCCGTCGAGGCGTCGTCGGCGCGGGCATTCGCACCGGCGCCGGCCACCCCCATGCTGCTGGTGCCGAACTCGTTCACATAGAGCCCGCCGGTCATCGCCTCGGTCGCAACACCCATCGAGAGCAGTGCGATCGCCAAGGCAAGCAGCACGGTTCGTCGCATGAAACACACCTCCAGAACGGTCCGGTTGGCTCCAGCATATAGCCAATTACACACGGTGCGTCTAACACGCGGTCAGTCGTTCTCGCTGCGCGCCACCCCGACGCGTGGCAGTCTCAACACCCCCACCAGGATCCGTCCGTCCACGTCCTTGAGCGAGACGCCCAACAACGGCGCGAGCGTGGGCGCAATGTCGACGAGCCGTAGGCGCGGCAGCCGCACGCCGCGCCGGAAGCCCGGGCCCCAGGCCACGAAGCCCGTATCCATGGCGGGATTCTCCGGCAGGTAGCCCCAACCCCCGCGACCGCTGAAAGGCTCCACCAGGACGCCGCGCGCCGCGTCGCCGAAGATGAAGCCGGGCTCGCCCTCGAGACCGAACCAGGCGCTCGGATCCGCTCCGTGGCGGAGCATCTCTTCGGCAGTCACGATGCGGAACGCGCCCGTTCGTACGGCGACCTCGTCCAACACGCGGCGGGCCAGCATGGCGTCCTCGGCTTCTCGCGCGTAGACGAAGGCCGAACCGCCGTTCGAGCGCACCAGCGCGGTCCAGTGGATGATGCTCGAGCCCACCTGCTCGGGCGTGAGCAGGCCCGCAGCCGCCATCGCGATGTTGGGATAGACGACGGAGTGGACGGGCGCGACGCCATGGTCACCGACGACGACGATCGACGTCGATGCCAGCAGCTCGCGGCTGCGAATGCATCGGATCAGCCGACCGATCTCTGCATCGACGGCACGAAAGGCCGCATCGGTGACGGGGGTGTCGACGCCGCCAACCGCGATGGCGGGCGCCGTCTGGGAGAGATGCAGCAGCAGCAGATCCGGGGGCACCTCCGCCTTGAAGAGCCGACACGCCACGCCCACCATGACGTGATCGCGCGGGCTGCCCGCCAGTCGCATACGCGGATCCTCGGCGCCCTCCTGCCGGGCGATCGCCAGCAGCTGGGGCGTGGCATAGCCGGTCTGGGCCTCGAGCCATGTCTGATTTCGAAGCGGCTCGCGATCGGGCAGGATGAAATCGATCTTCGCGCCGACGGTCGAAGGCCAGGCCAAGGCCGCCACCGACCGCCCCGAAGCCGCGACTTCGCTCCACAAACTGGGCGCGCGAAGCTGACTCGCGTTGGAAAAGCTCTCCGCCCCGATGCCGTGCTTTCCCAGCCGGCGGTCGGCCACGATGCCGTGACGCGCCGGCACGCGGCCGGTCACCAGGGTGGCGTGGGCCGGATAGCGCGTCGACGGCGCCACCGATCCGACGACGTCGGCGGAGAGACCTGCCTCCGCCAGGGCGGCCACCACGGGCATCACGAAGGTGGCGCGCTTCAGCGGGCGATAGCGTTGGGACGTGAGTCCGGCGACCGAGATCACCAGCATGTGCCGGGGCATCGTCGCGTCGCGCTGCTCCGGCAACGCAATCGCGGGCACGACCTCCTCGAGCTCGAGCGGCCCGACCTTGGGCCCGCAGGCCAGCAGCAGCGTCACGCTGCCGAGCAGCGCGACGCTGCCCCGGCGCCAGGTCGTCATCCGGTGAAGATCCCGGTGCGTTCGCGACGGCCGCGCTCCAGCAGAGCCGACAGCGCCTGCTTGACCTGCTCCACTCTGGCCTCGATCACACGATCGTCGTCGTAGGCGTCACCTTCAAACAGCAAGGGCTTGCCGAAGTAGAGACGATATTTGACGGGCAGCGGCAACAACCCCAGCGGACCCAGCCATGGGAAACCGATCGTGATCGGAAACGCCGGCATGCCCAGCATCCGTCCCAGCCCTTCCAGATTGGCGAGACCCGGCTGCTGCTCTTCCGATCCTACGACACCGACCGGCACGATCGGGGTCCCCGTCTCCAGGGCGAGACGCATGAAGCCCAGCCCGAAGCGCTGGAGCTGATATCGCTTGTAGAACGGCTTGTTGATGCCGCGCACGCCCTCCGGGAAGACCATCACGCACTCTTCGTTCTCGAGCATGTGGATGCAGTTCTCGGGCGTCCCGACCAAGCTGCCCGACCGCGTCAAGGCCACATTCAACCAGGGAAGTCGCGGGATGAAGTACTCGGCCATTCCCCGGGCGATGCGCGGGGGGTCCGCCTCCATCAGCAGCGCCGTCGAGATCATCGCGCCGTCGAAGGGGAGCTGTCCGGCATGGTTTGCCACCAACAGCATCCGCCCCGGCGGCAAGCGGTCGATGTCGAAGCACACGCTGCGAAAGTAGTGCCGGTAGAGCAGCACGCCGGGAACCGCCATGCTCTGCATCCACTTCGGCGAGAAGCCGTAGGCGTCGTATCCGTAGTCATTGATGCGGTTGGGAATCCGGGCCAGGCGATCGGCGATCTCCCGCTTGAGATCGCGGGTCGACAGCGGCAGGAAACCGCTCACCAGTTCCTGAAGGGTCCGCATCACCCCCGAGGTGATGGGCTGCAGTGCGTCGGCCATGGCTATCGCTCGATGCTTTGGAAGATCTCTTCCAGGCTGAAGCGCGGCCGAAAGTTCGTGGCCTCGACGAAGCGCAATCCCGACAGCGTGATCGGAAACTTCAGGTAGTCGATGGCTCCGGGCGGATAGGGAAGCATGCCGAGCTTGAACAGCCGCGCGAACAGCGGCCGCATGATGGGCTCGGGAATCGAGAGCGCCGAGCCCCCGGATGCTTCGATCGCCGTGTGAAGAGGGACCTCGCCGGGCCCGACTACGTTGAAGACGCCCTGGAGACCGTGCTCGAGAGACAGTGCGATGGCTTCGCTCACGTCTTCCTCGTGGATGAACTGCATCATCGGGTCGAATCCCATCACGGTAGGGACCCGGCTCTGGCGCATGTACCGCGCGATCATCGAGTGGACGTAATACCCGAGGACGTTCACGGGCCGCAGCACGCAGGTGCGGATGTGCGAGTACCGCCACAAGAAGGCGGAGGCCAAGGTGTCGACCTCGACCAGGTCGCGGATCTCCGGATACGAGCGACTGGCGGAGAGTGGCGCGTCCTCGTCCATGTAATAGGGGTTCTCGGGGAAGGCACCGTAGACATAGCTGCTGGAGAGCAGCACCAGGTTCTGGACACCGTGATTCACACAGTGGTCGAGGAGCTGCTTGGTGCCACGCACGTTCACGTCGTGGCGCGTGTCCCCGCTGGCCTGGAAATGGCGGACGAAGCCCATGTGAACGATGGCGTTGGGCAGCTCGCGGCGGATCACATCCTCGAACTTCTTCTTCCGCAGATCGACCACCTGGACGTCGACCCCCTGCGGGGCGCCCTCCCAGTCGACGACGTCAACCCCGCAGACTTCGTACCTTTCGAGCAGGCGGCGTGCCAGAAGCCGCCCCTGACCTCCGGAGATTCCCGTGATCAGTACCTTTTCCATTTCAACTCCGAGGGCTTGGAGGCTCGCCTCGTTCCGGCGGGCGAGCGGGGTGTACCCCCGTTCCGGACAGCGCCGTGTGATACAGTAGCGCCCCCAGAGGGAACCGTTGGTCGAGCCTTCCGCGCGATACGAAGAAATCAAGATTCCGCTCCCGGACAGCGTGCACGGGCTGGAAGAGGTGTCGGCCGTGCTCGGCATCCCGCGCTGGTGGCCGACCGGAGCCCGGGTGGGCGTGGTGCTGGCCCACGGGTTGGGCAGCGACATGAACGACGCGACCCTCACGCAGCTCCACCGGGATTTGACCGAGAGCCGTTTCCTGTGTCTCCGCTTCAACTTCCCCTTCGCCGAGGCCGGCAAGAGGCAACCCGACGAAATGCAGGTACTGCGCCGCTGCTTCCGATCGGCGATCAATGTGCTGGCGCGCGACCCCACGGCGGCAGCGGCTCATCTCTTCTTGGCCGGCAAAGGCCTGGGAGGCCGGGTCGCGGCCGAGGTCACGATCTCGCGCGTCCGGGCGGATGGCCTGATCCTGATGGGCTACCCGCTCCATCCGGCGAGCAAGCCCAACGAACTGAGCGCCGATCAGCTCTACCGGGTCGTGTCCCCCATGCTCTTCATCCAGGGCACGCGCGATCGTTACTGTTCCGTCGACGTCCTGCGCCAGACCCTAGGTCGCGTCGGAGCACCGACGGCCCTGCACGTGGTCCATGAAGCCGACCATCAGTTCAAGGTGCTCAAGAAATCCGGCCGCAGCGAGCAAGAGATCGGCCAGGAGATTCTGGGCGTGACCGAGGGCTGGATGGACAAGGCCCTGGGCAGCTGACGATGAGCAACGAAGACCCGCTGCCGAAACAAGAGCAGGAAGGCGAACTCTACTTCCGTCAGGTTCCCGTCGGCCAGATGGCCAACCTCGCCTACCTCGTCGGCAGCCGGTCGACGCGTGAGTGCCTGATCGTCGACCCCGCCTGGAGCGTCGACGCACTGCTCGATCTGGCCGAAACAGACGGCATGAAGATCGTGGGCGCCCTGGTGACGCACTACCACCAGGACCACGTCGGTGGCTCGATCTTCGGCATGGACATCGAGGGCATCCCGCGGCTGCTCGAACGCAACCCGGTCCCCATCCACGTGAACAAGAACGAAGCCGACGGCACGCTCAAGGTTACGGGGGCCTCGGAGTCGGACCTGGTGCGCCACGAAGGCGGAGACGACATCACGCTGGGTCAGGTCAATGTGAAGCTGGTCCACACACCCGGCCACACGCCGGGCTCCCAGTGCTTTCTCATCGAAGCGAAAACCAACCCGGGTCTGCTGATCGCGGGCGACACGCTGTTCCTGGGAAGCTGCGGCCGCGTCGATCTCCCCGGCGCGAACCCCGAGGACATGTATCACAGCCTCAACCACACGTTGAAGGCGCTGCCCGACGAAACGGTCCTCTACCCGGGCCACCTCTATTCGAGCGACTCCTACGACACGCTGGGATCGCAGAAGCGCACGAATCCCTTCCTGCGCGCCAGCAGCCTCGACCAGTTCCTGATGTTCATGGGCGCGGGCTGAGATTCTTGCCACCCACGTCCCCGCGCGAAGCGGGGAGCGAACTCCGCTACTTCTTCGCCGCGTCGCCGACGATGATCTCGCCCCGGAGGCGGCGGCGGGTGTCTTCGTGGCCCACGACCTGGTCGCGCGTGACCATGTACTGGTAGCGACCGGGCTTGAGCTGGCAGAAGCTCGCGAACTCGCCGGCGTGGATCGGCGCGCTGCGCAGCTCGTCGTCCTTGATCGAGAAGTTGACGAGGCTGTGGCAGATCATGTCGCGGGCGACTTCGCGCTCGAAGACCACGGTCGAGGCCGCCGACGAGTAGCTGATCCAGGCCACGAGCTGACCTTCTTCAAGGGTGACGAGCCGCGGATTCAGGCTCTGGTCGGTGATCAGGACGACCCGGTGACTGTGCATCTTGTAGTCGGGCGACAGCTGGGGAATTTCCCCCGGCGTGTCGTAGGGGATTTCCGTCGGGCGCGTGTCGGCGCTGCCAGCGGGCGCGGCGCCCATGAAAACGGCGAGCATGGCGACCGCGAGGGCGGTGATGTGCTTCATCGGAACTGAGCCTCCAAATCCGGCGCGTGGGGGGTTGGGGCTTGGATGCGCCGGAACCCACAGAGGTGCCTGTTTATATCAGAACCGGCAAGCCGCAACGGGAAGTTCGCTGAACACGTCTCCAAGTGCCCGAATCATGTCCGGTTTTGAGACCGGCACCGGCTTGAAAACAGGTTCCACGTCGGGTAGTTTTCTCGCGCCCAACGGCCCTTGGAGCAGCCCCGCTCCAGGGCGATTTCTTTTTCAGCCTAGGAGGCTCGCACCCCCCATGAAGATCATGGTCTGCCTCAAGCAGGTCCCGCACCAGGACGCGCGGCTCGACATCAACGCCGACGGCACCTGGATCCAGGAAGACAACATCAAGTTCGAGATCAACAGCTACGACACCTACGCTCTCGAAGAGGCGCTGCGCACCAAGGACGCCGGCGAGGCGGACGTATTCGTCGTCTCGATCGGTCCCGACCGCGTCGGCCAAGCCCTGCGCACTGCGCTCGGCATGGGCGCCGACCGGGCGATCCATGTGAACGACGACGAGGCCAACGGCTCGGACTCCCTGGGCCTCGCGAAGATCCTGGCCGCAGTCGCCAAGCAGGAGAACCCGGATCTCATCTTCATGGGTCTGATGTCGGACGACGACAACTCGGCGGCCGTCGCACCGATGTTGGCCCAGCTGCTGGACATTCCGCACACCACGGCGGCCGTAAAGGTCGAGAGGTCCAATGGCACCGTGACCTGCGACCGCGAGATCGAGGGTGGCGCCCACGAAGTCGTGGAACTCACAGCGCCGTGCCTCATCGCCGTGCAGACCGGTCTCAACCAGGTCCGCTACGCCTCTCTCAAGGGCATCATGGCAGCCAAGAAGAAGCCTTTCGACGTCAAGAGCGTCGCCGACCTGGGTCTCTCGGGTCAGGTGGGCACAGGCGCCGCCAAGGTGAAGATCGACAGGATCGCGCCGCCGCTCAAGGGCGACACAGCCGAGATCCTGAGCGGCTCCACTGCCGAAGTGGTGGCCGGCCTCGTCAGCAAGATCAAGGAACTGGGTCTCCTCTAGACCCGCGTCCCCGCTCGCGGCCGGTCATTCGCCTCAGGCAAGACCAGCGCGGCGCGATGCGGGATCGGAGTGAATCGAAATGTCGACTGTTCTCATCGTCACGGAAATCCAAAACGGCAGCCTCCGGGAAGCCTGCTACGAGGTCGCCTCCTTGGCGCAGCAGATCGCGGCAGCGACCGGCGGCAGCGTAAAGAGCCTGGTGATGGGCCAGGGCGTCGCGGCCCTGGCCGACGAGTTCTCCAAGAAGGGCGGCGGCGACGTCTTCCTGGCGGAGGGCGACGCCCTGGCCAACCACAACGCCGAGGCCGAGTCCAAAGCCATCGTCGCGGCGGTCGAAGCCTCGGGCGCAGACCTGGTGCTGATCCCCAGCACCCCGAGCGGCTGGGACACCGCACCCCGTGCGGCCGCGGCCCTGGATGCGGGCTTCGTCAGCGAATGTTTCGACATCTCGGCCGAAGGCGGCTCCATCACCTACAAGCGCCGGGTCTTCAACGGAAAGCTCGAAGCGACGATCTCAGCCAGCTGCGACAAGGTGGTCGCCTCGGTACAGACCGGCGCCACGACGCCCTTCGAGGGCAGCAGTGAAGGCTCGGTCCGCAAGCTCGACGTCAGCATCGGCGATCTCGGCACGAAGTTCGTCGAGGTCAAGCAGGCCGAGTCCAAGGGCGTCGACCTTTCGAAGGCCGACGTGATCGTTTCGGGCGGCCGCGGTGTAGGCACCCCGGAGAAGTTCTTGGAGGTGATCCAGCCGCTGGCCGACGCGCTCGGCGGCGCCATGGGCGCTTCGCGTCCGGTGGTGGACGCGGGCTGGCTGCCCCACGAGTACCAGGTGGGCTCGTCGGGCCAGGTGGTACAGCCCAAGCTCTACATCGCCTGCGGTATCTCGGGCGCCATCCAGCACCTGGTGGGTATGAAGACCTCGAACTACATCATCGCCATCAACAAGGATCCGGATGCCCCGATCTTCGAGGTCGCGAACCTGGGCGTGGTGGCCGACCTGCTCGAGATCGTGCCGGCTCTGACCGAAGCGCTGACGGCGGCCAAGGGCTGAGACTCGCAGCCGGCGCAAGGCAGGCTTTCAATTCGATACGGGCTGTATCGCGCGACGAAAACATCCCCATCGGCCGTCCGCATTTTCGAGTCCGTCGGTCGGACCGACGCTTCCGTTCAGTGGGACGGACCCTTCCGCCGGCAGTACGGACGCTTCGTCCGTACTGCAAGGTGGCGCCGCCTCGGCGCCACCCCGCCACCCCGCTACCCCACGACTGGGGGTTTCTACGTAGTGCTTTCCACCCCGTCGGCTGAAGAGAAGTCCAAATCGACGTTTCAGCGTTGACACTACTCGTTGAAGGGGTTAACCGGAGAGGTTGAAGCTTCGGTCGCGCACAGCGCCGAAACCACAGATGAGTTCGGGCGGTAACGCAGCTGGGGCTTTTCAGGCGGGGGGTGGCGTGCAGGCGCCGCGTCGAATCGCATTCATCAACGAGAAGGGTGGCAGCGCCAAGACGACGCTGGTCACGAGCATCGGCAGCTACCTGGCGCTGCGCATGGGTCGTCGCGTGCTCGCCATCGACATGGATCCCCAGGGCCAGCTCGGCAAGGTCCTGGGTGTCGAGGTGCGCCGCAATCGGCGCACCGCGATCGACCTGGTGCTGGACAGTCTGCTGGGCGATCCGGGACTCGACAAGACGCCGCGCGAACCCGGCAACCGGCCCGCAAGCAGTCTTCCGATCGTGGCAACCCACATCCCGGGTCTCGACGTGGTCGTCGCCAACAAGTCGCTGGCCCTCTTTCCCCAGGGTGACACCGACGACGACGAGCTCACTTCGCGTCTCGATCGCGTCCTGAACGAAGCCGCCGAAATCAACGACTATGACTTCGTCCTGTTCGACGCGCCGCCGTCCTTCGGACCGCTCACCCTGTGCGTATTGCGGGCGGCGCGGGAGGTGGTGATCCCGGTGCCCGTCACCTACCTCGCGCTCGACAGCTGCGCCGAGCTGATGCGAACCATCCACACCGTGCGGAGCCACTATGGCAATCCAGCGCTCCAGGTCACGATGGTCGTTCCCACCTTCTATCGACGCACGCGTCTGGCCCACGAGATCCTGGAAAAGCTGCAACAACGCTTCCCAAAGCAGCTGTCCCACTCGGTGCTCGGCTATCACGTGAAGATCGATGAGGCCCAGTCCCACGGTCTCTCGATCTTCGAATACGCGCCCAGTGACCGGGGCGCCCGCGTGCTGGCCGAGTTGGCGGAAGAGCTGGCCCAGCGCGCGCCGGACCTCGAGACCCACAGCGACTTCGAGAGACATGCAACATGACGACATCGGATTGGCATCCCCATGCACGAGGAAACGAAAATCCGGCATTGGGCCGGGATCCGTTCGCCGAGGAGGTGAGCATCGACCCCTACCTCGAGCGTCTCGCAACGCTGAGGCAATCCGAGGCGCCCGAACTTCGGAAGCAAGTGGAAAGCGATTCCCGCCCGCGACCGGACTGGGCCCAGCGGACCGTCAAGAAACCTCCGGCAGCGCGATCCCGCCGCGCCCGCACGCCCACCGTGGGCGAAGTCGTCATCCCGGAGCCCAGCGGCTGGGTCGATCGCTGGCTCGGCGAAGACGTTCGCAGACGCCTGGAAACGCTCGGCTACATGGTCGAAGGCGAGACGCCCTACGATCGCTTCGGCTTCTCCCCCGACGTGGCGCGCAACGCCTTCCCCTGGTTCCAGGCTCTCTACCGCCACTACTTCCGCGTCCGTAGCGAGGGCCACGAGCATCTTCCAGCCGAAGGCGCCGCCGTGATCGCGGGCAACCACGCGGGACTGCTGCCCTTCGACGCTGCCATGGGCGTGCTCGACATCCTGCAGCACACCGATCCACCGCGTCTGGCCCGGGCCATCGTGGACCGCTGGGCCGGCTCGCTGCCCTGGATCAACATCTTCTACGCGCGCGTGGGGCAAGTGGTCGGCACCCGTGAGAATTTTGCCGATCTGCTCGACGATGAACAACTGGTGATGGTCTTTCCCGAGGGCATGGACGGTATTCGCAAGACAATCACCCAGCGCTACCGGCTCCAACACTTCCATGTGGGATTCGTCGAACAGGCGCTGCGGGCCCAGGTACCCATCATCCCGGTGGCCTTTGTCGGCAGCGACGACCAAACGCCGATCCTCTACAACGTGAAGCCGCTGGCCAAACGACTGGGATTGCCGGTGGCGCCGATTACACCGACCTTCCCGTGGCTCGGGCCCCTGGGCCTGCTGCCCTATCCCGTTGCCTACAAGATCGTCTATGGCGAACCGTTGAACTTCCATCAACGCTTCGGGCCCGAGAGCGCCAACGACAGCCGGCTCGTCCGATACCTGGCAAACCAGGTGCGCCGTTCGGTCCAGCTCCTGCTCGATCGGAACCGCTCATGAAGCACGTCCTCGTCACCCACGCTGATGAACCCCTGGGGCGACGCATCATCAAACGGCTGTTCTACGACGCCAACGTCACGTCGATCTTTGCGCTCGGAGACGGACCCGCGCCCCACACGTTCGACCGATTTCTGTCCGGAGCCACGCCGCGGCTGTCCTACGCCCGGGTCGATCTGGCCAAACACCGCCCGATGAACGATCTCTTCCACTCGACCCGGGTCCGGGATGCCGAGATCGATACGGCGATCTTTGTGCCGCGGCACGGCGCTCCGGCGTCGCCCTCGGATCCGTTGGTCGCCGGTCTCTCCGAGCGAACCGCCGAGGCACGCCTGCTGCTCCAGCAGTGCCTCGAATCGCAGACGATCTGCAATCTGGTGGCGCTGGGCAGCGCCTTCGTCTATCGGCTGCCACCCGGCAACGCCAACCGGCTCCACGAGGACAGTGAGCTGGACCTCGATCCCGACGTCTCTCCCGAGATCCGTTCGTGGATCGACTGCGACATGATCTTCCACGGCGAGGTCCACAACGATCGGCTGCGGGTGGCCCTGCTCCGGCTACCGACGGTGGTGGCGTCCGGCGGCTACGTCTACCTCAACCCGTTCATGGGCGAGCGGGCCGGTTGGCGGGTGCGAAGCCTGGGCTACGACCCGATCTGCGCGCTGGTGTCGGACAAGGACGTCGCCCGGGCGACCCAGGCGGCCGTCCACTCGACCGTCTCGGGCATCTACAACGTGGCCGGAATCGAGGTCGTGCCCCTGTCGGTCCTGGCGGGCTGGACCGGGCGCCATTCGGTGTCACTGCCGGGCGTGCTCCTGAGTGCGCTCGACAGGGCGGCCCGGTTGTTGGGCCGGGAAGCCGTGGTGCCCTCGTTGGAGCGCCTCCGCTACGGCTTTACCCTGGACACGAGGCGGGCCGAGCAGGAACTGGGCTTCCATCCGGCCCACCGCGTCGGCTTGGCGCGTGCCGGAGACGGAACGCTGCGCCTGGAAACCGCCGGCATCTGACCTGCAACCCCGTCCCTGGGGCCGCGCTTGATCGATTCGCCGCCTCCCCATACACTCCGGCGCCTGCAAGGTCGGGAGCGTCATGGCGATCAGCACATCGGATTTCAAGAACGGCCTCAAGATCGAACTCGACGGCGAGCCGTTCACCATCACCTACTTCCAGCATGTGAAACCCGGCAAGGGTGGCGCCTTCGTGCGCACCAAGGTCAAGAACCTGAAGACCGGCCGCGTGATCGACAAGCGCTTCCGCGCCGGCGAGAAGGTCCAGGCCGCCGACATCGAAGAGCGCAAGATGCAGTACCTCTACCTGGACGGCGAAAACCTGGTCTTCATGGACTCGCAGACCTACGAGCAGACGCCCTTCTCGACCGAGCAGATAGGCGAGGGAATCAAGTGGCTCAAGGAGAACACGGACGTCGACGTACTCTTCTGGCGCGGCAACCCGATCAACATCGAGCTGCCAAAATTCATCGAAGCCGAGATCGTCGCGTGCGAGCCCGGCGAAAAGGGTGACACGGCCTCGAACACGACCAAGCCCGCGACCCTCGAGACGGGCGCCGTCGTGCAGGTGCCCCTCTTCCTCAAGCAGGGCCAGCGCATCCGGGTCGACACCCGCTCCGGCGAGTACGTGGAGCGGGTCTCGGGCTGATCGCGCGTGACCACCGCGTCGTCCGAACGTCGTCCTCGCCGCGCCCTGGTCTTCTCTGGAGGCGGAGCCCGAGGCGCCTATGAGGCCGGCGTCGTCCGCTATCTGGTGGACGAGCTTCCGAAGCGGCTCGGCCGGCCCCCCGACATCGACATCCTCTGTGGCACCTCGGTGGGGGCGATCCACGCCTGCTATCTAGCGGCCACCGCCGACCTGCCTGAGAACCGCGGCACCAACCTGGTCGACTTCTGGACCTCGATGCGGATCGAGGAGATGCTGCCCTTGTCGGGCCGCGAGCTGTTGCGGCTGCCGGGGCGACTGCTCGGCGTGCGCCGCACCGCCGAAGCCATGCGCAAGGGCGCGATGCCGGATCGGCTCTACGGCCTGATCAACACCAAGGCGCTCGAGCGGCTGGTGGTGCAGGCCATCCCCTGGCGTCGCATCCGCGCCAACGTCCGCGAGGGGCGCGTCGATGCCGTCTGCGTGGCCGCCACCCAGATCGCCACCGGACGGGTCGTGATCTTCATGGAGACGCGGGACAAGAATCTCTCGCAGTGGACGCGCGACCCGAACATCCTGCCACGTCCGACGCGGCTGCTCCCGACCCATGCGCTGGCCTCCGCCGCAATCCCCCTGCTCTTCCCGGCGGTGCGAGTCGCCAGCACCTACTACGCCGACGGGGGACTCCGACTCAACACCCCATTGGCACCGGCCCTTCGCCTCGGCGCCGACCGGGTGCTGGTGGTCGCACTCCGTCAGGACGCGAGTCGGGCGGGGGAAGCGGCCATGCTGGAGCAACGGGCCGAGGACTACGGGAGCCCCCTCTTTCTCTTTGGCAAGGTTCTCAACGCGCTCATGCTCGACCACCTGGACACGGACCTGGCGCGCATGCACGTGATGAATGAAATCCTGTTGGACGGAGAGAGAGCCTTCGGCTCCGATTTTCTCGAAAAGCTCAATGAAGCTGCCACCCACAACCGCGGTCAGTCCTTCCGTCGCATCCAAGACCTCGTGATCCGACCCTCGGCCGACCTGGGACGCCTGGCGGGACAGGTCCTGCTGAAGATGGACGAAGCCAAGGAGCGCTCGCCCATCGTTCGATTCGCAGCGCGCAACCTGATCGAAGGAACCCGCACACCGGAGTCGGACCTGCTCTCCTATTTGCTCTTCGATGGGGAATACCTGGCTCCCTTGGCCGAGCTCGGCTATCAGGACGCATTGGCCCGAGAAGAGGAGTTGATGGAGTTCTTCACCGACTGAAAGCTCCGCTACCTTGAGCGGGTGCGGGGGGACCAGCTCGCAAGGCAGTGGCAACTCATCCAGCGACTCGCGAGGAGCCGCGCCGGATGTCATCTCGACGAGCTCGCTGAAGATCTGGGCTGCGTGCGCCGTACCGTCTATCGGGATCTCGACGCCCTCATGTACGCGGGCTTCCCGGTAGTGAGCGAGCGGCGAGACGGCCGCGCCTACTATCGCTTCCTCGACAACTTCCGCCTGGGCAACGTCCCGTTCACGCCCGACGAGATCCTGGCGCTGGCCTTCAGCGAGGACCTGCTCCGCACACTGGAAGGAACCGTCCTCCACGATTCGATCCGCTCGGCCCTGGCCAAGATCCGCTCCAGCCTCTCCCCGGAGCTGGCCGACTATCTGGCGCGGCTGGGTGAGTCCTTCCGGGTGCTACCGGGCCCCCACAAGAATTACGCGCGCTTCCGCGAAACGATCCAGATCCTGAACGGCGCCGTGATCGGTCGCCGCACCGTGCGCATGCGCTACCGGACCGGACGCACGGGCACCGTCGCCACACGCTCACTGGACCCCTACCGGGTCTGGTACCGCAGCGGCGGGCTCTACGTTGTCGGACACGACCATAAGTCCGACGAGGTGCGAACCTTTGCGATCGACCGGATCCGCCAGATCGAACTCACGGACACCCGCTTCGAGGTCGAGGCTGGCTTCGACTTCGACAGCTACGTCGGCTCCTCGTTCGGCGTGATCTCCGAGCCCGCTACAAAGGTGCGGATCCGCTTCGACAAGCGCTGGGCCACCTACGTGGAGGAGCACACCTGGCACCCGAGCCAGGAGATCCGCAAGGGACCGGCGGGCTCCGTCGAGCTGACGATGGAGGTGGGCGGCACGGCGGAGCTGCGCAGCTGGATCCTGTCATTCGGATCCGGTGCCGAAGTACTCGAACCCCAGGCACTGCGCACCGACGTGGTGCGCAACCTCAAGGCCGCCCTGGCGCGCTACGGCGCCGGGGCGTCTCGTGGACACGACCGCAAGCCGCGTCGTCGTCCGAGCCGCTCTCGCAGTTCGGCCGCGTCGTCGAATTAATTCAGGATCGTGCCGATCTCTTCGGCCGTCATGCGCTTGTCGGTCAGCATGCCGAGGCGGCGCCAGTCGCCTTCGGTGCGCTCGGTGATGAGTCCCAGGTTCTTCAGGTTCGGGATCACCGTGTGCATGTAGGCCAGACTGTTGAACTCGGCGAAGTTCGGTAGCGCCGTCACCATCTTGACCACCACCTCGGGATCGAACCCGTACTTGGGGCCGAACAGGCGGAGCATGTCCAGCTGTTGGTTGGCGTTGAGCGCTTCGAGGATGCTGAAGGCCCAGTCCTCCATCTCCTCCATCTGCTCGGGCTCGGCCTCGCTCACGACTCGGCGCATCATCAACACACCGAAGGCCGCGTGGCGGGCCTCGTCCTGCTCGACGCGCCGGAGCACGTCGGTGAGCAGCTCGTTCTGGCTCTCGCTCCGCATCATGTCCATGATGCCGACGGCCATGCCCTCGAAGAGGGTCTGCATGCCCAACGTCTTCTTCTGGACGCTGTCCGCCGTGAGCAGCTCGTCCAGCAGGATCTTGAGCGTGCCGCCGATCGGGTAGATCGTCCCGAACTTGCGCTGCATCAGCTTCGAGAAGACCTCGACGTGGCGGGCCTCATCGATCACCTGGCTCGACGCGTACCACTTCTCGTCCATCTTCTCGCAGACGTTGGTCAACTGACCGCAGAGCTGCAGAGCCGCCTGCTCACCGTGGAGCAGCTGGCAGAGGACGTAATTGATCTCGTCGAACATGGCGGCCTTCTGGGTCGCCTCGTCCTTGCCCATCATCTGACAGAGCGAAGCCAGCAGGGAAGCGCGGGGATTCAGGATGAACTCGTCGTTTGTGAGCGGCCGGTCCCAGTCGACGTCGGTCTCGGCGTTCCACTGGTTGACCTTGCCCTTCTCGTAGAGCTTGCGGAGCTCTTCGACCTCGCTGCCGTACTCCCAGGTCCAGTTGACGCTGATGGGCGCGTCCACGCGGATGTGGTCGCGGAGGCGCTCTACTTCCTTTTCGTCCACAAAATCGATGACTTCGAACTCACCGAATTTCCTGCGATGCTCCTGAATCAACTTCTTCACGAATGACTCTCCTTCGTCGGCCTACGCTGGGCGCACCACGAGACCGTGATGAAACAAATTGTGAAGCTCTTCCTTCCGACGGCTGACCGCCTCGGCCGACAGCAGCGGGCGGCCCAGCAGGCCGTCCCCCAGCTCGCCGGACGCAAAGTGGTAGACGGTGGCTCCAATCAGGGTCTGCACGGTGTGTGCGACCGAGACGGACCGAAAGACGCCTGCGTCGACCCCCTCGCGGAGCAGCCGTTGGATTCCCTCCAACGTATCGGCCAACACCTGCTCGCATTTGATCGCCTCGGGGAGCTGATCGTGGGCGGTGGCGTCTTCCTCGAAGAGCGCCCGAAGCAGCAGCCGCGCTGTGGTCGGCTGTTCGGCCAGGGCGTCCACGAGCACGTCGATCAGCCGGTCGAGCTTCTCGATGGACCCGCTGTGCGAAGCCACCACCGGTGCCAGACGGTCGTGGAGGCGTTCGATCACCCGACCCAGCACCTCGTAGTAGAGCTGGGGCTTGCTGCGAAAGTGATGAAACAAGGACGATTTCCCGAGCCCCGCAGCCGTCGCTATCTCCCGCATGCCCACTCCCTCGAAGCCGCGGCGGGCGAACAGGGCCTCGGCCACATCGAGGATCTTGTCGCGTGAACTGAGCGTCGGCAGCGCCATGGAACTCCATCACCCGACCGATCGGTCGGTCGGTCGGTCTAAAGAAGCTAGTCGACGGCTGGGTCGGGAGCAAGCCGAGCCCGACCCGGTCTGGCGGGAAAAACGTCTGACAGCACCCTAGGGCTCGACCACCTCGACCGGACCCAGCTGCTCGAGCTGGGGCCGGAGGGCCTCCGCCGGTCCTACCAGGACGATGACCAAGCGGTCCGGATGGAGCAGCTGCCTGGCCATGCGCGCCGTGTCCTCGGTGGTCGTCGCGCGGATACGGCCCCGGTAGGTGTCGAGGGAGTCCGGCGGAAGTCGGTAGACTTCCAGGTTCACCAGGGCGCCCAGCACGGCAGCCGAGGTCTCGAGGCCCAGCGAGAAGCGGCCCACCAACAGCGCGCGAGCCGCGGCGAGCTCGTCTTCGCTGGGCGGATCCTGCTGCATCCGCTCGAGCTCCTCGAGCGTCAGGTCCAGCACGCGGCGCACTTCATGAACCCGGGTGAACGTGGACACCACGAAGGGACCCGGGTGGCGCCGCAGCCCGTAGCCCGAACCCACCGCGTAGGTCAGGCCGGCTTCCGCGCGCAGCGTCTCCATCAGACGGGCGGAGAATCCGCCACCCCCCAGTGTCGTGTTCATCAGGCTGGCCGCGATCCGGTCCGGATTCGCTCGCGCAATCCCCTCGTGCCCCAGGATGATGCGGGCCTGGACCAGGTCCGGACGATCTACGATCACGATCTTGCGGGCCGCGGGCACCTGCTCGGGCGGCGCGGGCCCCGGCGGCAGGACTTCACCGCGCTCCCAGGCCCCGAGGGCCACCCCAACCCGGGGCAGCAGCGATGCCATGTCGACATCGCCGGCGGCGTAGAAGATCGCGTCGTTGGGGACGAAGACCGAACGGTAGAAGCTGCGCGCCTTCTTGGCGTCCAGGGTCTCGACCGTCTCGGGGACGCCGGCCTGGGGACGGCCATAGCGGTGACCGTCGTAGAGTGCGCGGGCCAGGTGCCAACGGGCCAGTGTCCCGGGGTCGTCCTTGGCCTTTTCGAGCTGTGCCAACGTCTCGGCGCGCGTCCGGTCGGCCTCCCGGCGATCCATTTGCGGCTGGAGAATCACCGCCGACAGGATCTCGAGCAGCGCATCCAGGTCGCGCGACAATCCGGCGACCCCAACCGACATCGAGTCCCAGCCAGCGCGAATCGAAAGCGATGCTCCGAGCTCATCGACGGCGCGGGAGAGCTCGAGAGCATTCCAGTCGCCGGCGCCTCGGCGCATCAGCTCGGCGGTAAAGACGGCGAGGCCAGCCTGGTCGAAGGAGACGACGCCCTCGCCTCGACGCACGGTCACGCCGAGCGTCACCCGCGGCAGACGGTGATCTTCGAGTACCAGCAACTCGAGACCGTTGTCGAGCTCGGCCCGGTGAAACATCCCTTCCTGGACGACGGGTCGGTCCTGGGTGGGCGGCGGCGGCTGCTCCCAGGCAGGCGTGGCGCATCCCAGCGCGAGCAGCATCGACACGGCCGCGGCGATGACGAGCCGACCCCTCACCGCCCGGCTCCGTTCTGTTCGGCAAAGCCCGGCGGAGCCGCGATCACGTGGACCACGCTGCGCTTGTCCTTCTGGAGATAGGTGCGCGCTACGCGCTGTACGTCTTCGACCGTTACGGCCTGAATCGATGCCAGGCGCTCGGCCAGCGGACGCACCCGTCCAAAGGTCGAGACTTCGCGGCCGATCCGGGAAGCCAACGCGTGGCTTGTGGCGAGCCCGTTCACAAGCCCGACCTCCATCTGACGTTTTGCCTTGTCGAGTTCGTCCTGCCCGATGGGTTCGCGCTGCAGGCGCTCGATCTCCTCCATGAAGAGTCGCTCGACACGGTCGATGGAGACTCCAGGACGCGCCGTTGCGAAGGCGTAGAACACGCCCGACTCCAGCATCTCCCAGAATCCGCCCTCGGCGTCGAGAGCCTGCTCCTCGTCATAGACCAGGCGCCGGTAGAGGCGGCTCGACCGGCCCGCCGACAGGATCGTGCTCAGGACGTCCAGGGCCTCGCCATCCACATGGCCGGAGGCCGGCGCGGGCCAGGCCGCCGCCAGCACAGGCGCGCGCAGATCGAAGTGGACGATCGCGCGACGCTCGCCCGTCTGGACCGGCTCGACGGTGGGGTTGCGGGGAATCCGCGTGGCCCGAGGCAGCTTCCCGAAGGTTCGACGAATCACGTCGAGGGTGGGCCCGGTTTCGAAGTCGCCCGCAATCGCGATCACCATGTTGTTCGGCACATAGTAGGCGTCGAAAAACTCGCGACAGGCTTCGACCGTCGCCTTCTCCACGTCGCTACGCCAGCCAATCACGGGCCAGCGATAGGGATGGGCCGTGTAGGTGAGCGCCATCAGTGCTTCCAGGGCGCGCCCCATGGGCCGATCCTCGGTTCGCATGCGGCGTTCTTCGAGCACGACCTGACGCTCACTGTCCAGGGTTTCCTGACTGATGTCGAGGTTGGCGACCCGCTCGGCTTCGAGCTCGATCACCAGCGGCAACGTCTCCGACGTCACGTCCGCCAGATACACGGTGAAGTCGCGACTGGTGAAGGCGTTGATCCGTCCACCCCGCGCGTTGATCAACTGAGCGTGTTTCTCGGGTGGAATGTTGTCAGAGCCCTTGAACATCATGTGTTCGAACAGATGGGCAAGCCCCGTGTAGCGACTCTCGTCGCGCGAACCGACCCTGACCCACAGCTGGAACGAGACGACGGGCGTCGCGTGGTCTTCCAGAGTGAGCACCCGCAAGCCGTTCTCGAACTGCGTCTCCAGCATGCGATCGACCGGGTCTTCCAGAGAAGACAACGGAGAAAGCAGTCCCGCGCTCGCGTTTACGTCGTCCGCGCCGGTCACACTCGAGTCGTCCGCGCCGCCTGAATCCGCCAGCAGCAGCAACGACATCAGACTGGCAACGATCAGGGCGCCGAAGCGGGTCTCGTGCATGGCGCGGTACAGTATCCGCCGCACCCCCCAGTGTCGAGGAGCGATCCGTGGATGCCGACGGCGAGACCAAGAGGCTACATGGAAGGCATTAAAAACCATATAGTGTCATCCCATTTCGAAGCCGCCGGAATCGCCATCGCGCAGCAGCGTTGCCTGGGGGTCGAGCACCGACGGCTGCTCGCAGGGACTTCGTGAGCGGTCGGGATCGGACCGTCTACTCGACCGGCCAGGGGCGAATCTGCCCCCACTGCGGCATGCAGGCCAATCAGTGCCTGTGCCGCAAGAACCCCCGCGGGTCCCGGGGCGACGGCGTCGTTCGCGTGCGCCGGGAGGTGAAGGGAAGGCGCGGTAAGACCGTCACCAGCGTGTCCGGCGTGCCGCTGCCGGATTCGGAGCTTCGGGACCTGGCCGCCGAGCTCAGGCGGCGCTGTGGCACCGGCGGTTCATCCAAGGACGGCGTCATCGAGATCCAGGGAGATCACCGCGACACCCTGGTGAGCGAGCTCGAGAAGCGCGGATTCACAGTGAAACGCGCCGGCGGCTAGCAGCCGGCGGCTCTTGGTCGCGGCTCTGAGCCGCGGCCAAGAGACGGGTCAGAAGACCGAGGCGCTGTGACAGAGGGTGCCGCCGTCGACCACCAGCGTCGTGCCGGTCACGAAGCGTGATGCATCACTCGCTAGGAAGACCGCCGCGCCCTTGACATCGTCCTCTTCGCCCGACCGACGCATGGGGATCTGCCGTTCGAACCGCTCGAGCTTGGCGGCGTCGTGGCGAACGTGATTCATCATGTCCGAATAGAATGGACCGGGTGCCAGCGAATTCACGCGGATTCCGTAGGGCGCCAGCTTCACGGCAAGCTCGCGCGTGAGGGCCGTTACCGCCGCCTTGCTCGGCGAGTAGGCGATATCGGGCTCCTCCTGCTCGGACGCGCCGCGGAACGCGGAGATGGACGTGATGTTCACGATGGAACCGCCGCCCTCCGCCTTCATGTGCCGGGCCACGCGTTGGGTCAGCAGCCAGAGGCCGCGCACGTTGACGTTGAAGACCTTGTCCCAGGCATCGACGGGAAACTCCAGGGTAGGTGCTCCCCAGATGGCGGCCGCGTTGTTGACGAGGACGTGGAGCCGACCGCGCTCGGCGCAGGCCCAGTCCGCGAGGGCGGCGATGTCGTCCTCGCCTGCCAGATCGGCCTCCTTCGCGGCCGCGCTGCCGCCCCGCTCACGGATCTCGCTGACGACCTCTTCGCACTTCGCGAGCTTACGCGATGCGATCAGGACGTGGGCACCGGCTTCGGCAAGACCCAGCGCGATATAGCGTCCGATACCGCGGCCGCCACCCGTGACCAGGGCCGTGCGGCCCGACAGATCGAAGAGTTCTCGAACGTGCACGCGCGCTTACGGCTCCCGGCAGAGCACGAACCAACTGCCGAGATCGCGGCCGCGACGCGCCGCCGAGCCGATGCTCACGTGTTCGGAGACACCACGAAGCGTGTCGATCATGAAGCCGTAGACGAAGCGCCCGAGCCCCTTCTCATTGGACTGGATCTCGGGCCATTCGTCGGGATGCTCAGTGGGAACCTGGTTGTAGTCGACCCAGACCTCGGTGCGGCCGGGATCCTCGTGGGCGATGAAGTAGCCGGGCCCGGTGATGGAAGCGAGCCATGAGGTGGGCTGGAAGTTGTAACCGTAGAGCTTGCCGGGCGCGTCGGAAGCGACGCCCTTCGGACGGCAGAAGTGCTTTTCGAAGTGGGTGAAGGCCGGGAGTGTGTTCTTTCCGAAGTGACGCACGGGCCGGAAGTCCCGGGCGCTTGGAGGAACGATGTCGACCAGCCGGATCGGTCGGAATCCGTCGACACCTGCATAGAGTCGGCGCTGCTCCGCCCGTCCGAGCGAGCGCGTCGCGGCTATCCGCGCTTCATGGCCCATGCCGTTCAGCAGATCGGCGACTTTCTGCGGCTCGATCGGGCTCGACCCGAGCAGTGACTTGAACTCGCGGATCGCGCCGGAAATTTCTACCGACATCACTGGTCTCCTCGCCCCCAAGGTACCGCTGCACAATCGGCACACCAAACGCACTCGAACCTGCCGGGGTTGACCCACAGGACTCCCCAGCGTGTTGGCCCGATCGTCCAGCAGCGGAATTCTCTCGTGAAATCGGACGGTTTGAGGCGTAGCCGCGCATCCCGAGAGCCTGTCTCTCGATGCAGTCGTCCGCTAGACTCCGAATCCTCTCGAAAGAGAGATCCATCAGCCAACCCCGTGGAGTGAAAAGGAGCCAGGCATGGGCGACTCGGCAGAACTTCGCGTGGGCGATCAGATCATCACTCTCCCGATCATCGAAGGAACTGAGGGCGAACGCGCCATCGACATCAGCAACCTCCGAAGCGAGACCGGCCTGATTACGCTGGACCCCGGGTACGCGAACACCGGGTCCTGCAGGAGTTCGATCACCTTCATCGATGGCGACGAGGGAATCCTTCGCTACCGCGGCATCCCGATCGAGGAGCTGGCCGAGAACAGCACGTTCCTGGAAGTGGCCTATCTGCTGATCTACGGGCAGCTTCCCACGCCCGATAATTTGCAGAACTTCGTGGAATCCATCACGAAGCACACGATGATTCACGAGGACTTCAAACGCTTCTTCGGAGCGCTGCCCAAGGACGCCCATCCCATGGCGGCCTGCTCGGCCGCGATCGGGGCCCTGTCGACGTTCTATCCCGATTCCCTCGATCCGCGCGACCCGCGCCAAGTCGAGATCTCGGTGCATCGGCTGATCGCCAAGACGATCACGTTGGCCGCGTATGCGTACAAGCACTCGATCGGCCAGCCCTTCCTGTATCCGCGCAACGACCTCACGTACGTCGGCAACCTCCTGTACATGATGTTCGCCACACCGTGTGAGCCGTACGAGCCCGACCCCGTGGTCAAGAAAGCCTTGGACCTGCTGCTGATCCTGCATTCGGACCACGAGCAGAACTGCTCGACCAGCACCGTCCGGCTGGTCGGGTCCTCCATGGTGAACCTGTTTTCGGCGATCTCGGCCGGCATCAACGCCCTCTGGGGCCCGAGTCACGGCGGCGCCAACCAGGAAGTCATCGAAATGCTGGCCGCGATCCGCGACCAAGGCATGACGACCCGTGAGTTCGTGGAGCGCGCCAAGCGCGGCGAGCCGGGCGCACGGCTGATGGGTTTCGGACACCGGGTCTACAAGAACTTCGACCCGCGCATGAAGATCATCAAGAAGGTCTGCTTCGAAGTGCTCGAGAAACTGGGCGTCCACAGCAGGCTGCTCGAGATCGCCGTCGAGCTCGAAGAAATCGCCCTCAAGGACGACTACTTCATCGAGCGCAGCCTCTATCCCAACGTCGACTTCTACTCGGGCGTGATCTACAACGCGATGGGTACGCCGTCGAACATGTTCACGGCGTTCTTCGCCATCGGGCGGCTGCCGGGCTGGATCGCCCAGTGGATGGAACTCCACCAGGATCCGGACTTCAAGATCGGCCGTCCGCGCCAGATCTACACGGGCCCGACGCTGACCCATTACTTGGCGGTCGACGAGCGCTGAGCGCCGCCAAGAACGAGCTTCGCATCTGCTGGATCGACGGACGGATCGCGCCTATCGAGCAGGCCGTAGTGCGCGCCGACGACTCCGCCTACTCCGAGGGGCGTGGCTGCTACACGACGGCGCGCATCGTCGCCGGCCGAGCGCGTTGGATCGATCGGCACGCCGCGCGTCTCTCACGTTCGGCTTCGCAGCTCGGCCTGGGCGACCTGGAAGAAGACCGGGTTCGGACGGCGATCCGGGAGTTGGCGTCGAAGGCCTTCGGTGACGGGGACGGCATCGTTCGCATGCAGGCGAGTCGCGACGGAGACGGCATCGTGCATCTGGTGGGTGTGCCGCGACGGCTTGGCGACGAGCCCGACCAGTGGAGCGCCATCCTCGTCGATCTCCCCCACACCGGGGGTGGACTCGCCCGGGGACTCAAGGTCTCGAGCCGGCTGACCATGGCCCTGGCCGGGGACGCCGCCCGCGAGGCCGGCGTCGAGGAGGCGCTACTCCTGGACGGCAACGGCTGGCTCGTCGAGGGGTCGCGCAGCAACATCCTGGTCGTGGCGGACGCCGACACCCTGGTGACACCGCCGCTGAGCCTGGGTGCCGTGGCGGGACTCGCGCGAACCCTGGTCCTCGAACGCGTTCCGAGCATCGTCGAACGCGCGGTCTCCGCCGAGGAGCTTCGCAGCGCGAAGGAGATCATCGCCGTGAACGCGCTACGGGGTGCGCGTCCGATCACGAAGCTCGACGGCAAGCCCATCGGAGACGGTGCGGCAGGCGCGTGGTCGAAACGGCTGAGCGAGGTCCTGGAAGCGGACTGACCCGAACCCCGGGACCTCGATGGGATTCGGCTCGCGGGACTCTGGACCCAAAGTGCGTGGGCGCCGCCGAGTGGTGTACGCTGCTGAACCCACTGTTTCGCAGGGAGACCGTCATGCAGATCGAAGGCAGCTCGGCCCTCGTCACCGGAGCCGGCTCCGGTCTCGGTGAAGCCACCGCGCGCGCGATCGTCAAACGGGGAGCGCGCGTGACCCTGCTCGACCTGGGCGGCTCGCGGGGTGCCGAGATCGCCGCTGACATCGGCAGCAACGCCCAATTCATCGAGGCCGACGTCACCAGCGAAGAACAGGTCACGGCCGCCGTCGACGCCGCCGTCGGCGCCTTCGGCGAGATTCGCGCGCTGATCAACTGTGCCGGCATCGGCTCGGCGCTCAAGACCGTGGGCAAGGACGGCAAGCCCTTCTCGCTCGACGTCTTCCGCCGCACCCTCGAGGTGAACCTGGTTGGCACCTTCAATTGCATCCGACTGGCGGCCGCGAAGATGGTGGGCAACGAGCCGGATGAAGGCGGCGAGCGGGGCGTGATCGTCAACACGTCGTCGGTCGCGGCCTTCGAGGGTCAGATGGGACAGGCGGCCTACTCGGCTTCCAAGGGCGGCATCGTCAGCATGACCCTGCCAATCGCTCGCGACCTGTCCCGCAACGGCATCCGCGTTTGCAGCATCGCGCCCGGCCTGTTCGACACACCCCTGCTCAAGGGACTTCCGGAAGACGCCCGCGAGGCCCTGGGACGCAGCATCCCGTTCCCGCCACGGCTCGGTCGCCCGCCCGAGTACGCGCTGCTGGCCTGCCATATCCTGGAGAACACCATGCTCAACGGTGAGGTGATCCGGCTCGACGGCGCCATCCGCATGCAGCCCCGCTGAAGCATGACCGCGCGCGACCTCGGAAAGCTCGCCATCACGCTTCCCGCTCCCTTCATCTCCAGCCGGGGCTGCGTCGAGCTGGCGCGGCGCGCCGATCAAGACTGGGGCTATGACGCCATCTGGCTGGCCGAGACCAACGGCGCCGATTCTTTCAGCCTCGCCGGCGCCATCGCCGTGGCCACATCGCGCATCACCATCGGCACCGCCATTGTCCCGGTCTACAACCGCTCGCCCGCCGTGCTGGCCATGTCGGCGGCGACCCTGGGCGACCTCTCCAAAGGCCGCTTCATCCTGGGCCTCGGCTCGTCGAGCCACGCCATCATCGAGAACTGGAACGGAATCCGGTTCGAGAAGCCCCTCGGCCACGTGCGCGAATCGGTCGAAATCATTCGTCAGGCCCTCCGCGGAGCCAAGACCCACTTCCAAGGCTCCCTGCTGCGTTCCGAGGGATTTCGCTTGGGCCTGGTTCCCAAGCCTCCGGTGCCCATCTACCTGGCCGCCCTTCGAGAGAAGATGCTCGAGCTCGCCGGGGAGCTGGGCGAGGGCCTGATCGTGAACCTCTTCCCGGTCACCGCGCTCCCGAAGATCCTCGACGCGTATCGGCGCGGCGCCTCGAAGGCCGGGCGCGACGCCAACCAGGACGAGGTCGTGTGCCGCTTCCAGGTGGCCGTGACCGACGACGTCCCGGCCGCGCGCCAGCTGGTACGGATGGCCTTCACCGGCTACGTGGCCCAGCCCGTCTACAACGCCTACTTCCGTTGGTGCGGCTTCGAAGCAGAAGCCATCGCCGTGGCCGACGCCTTCGGTCGGGGCGACCGCGCAGCCAGCGCCGCCGCCATGACCGACGCAATGATCGATCGCATCGCGATCCTGGGCAACGCCGATGAGTGCCGCGAGAAGCTCGCCGAGTTCACGGCTGGCGGGGTAACCACCTCCGTGATCTCGCCCATTGCGACCAGCCGCGAAGCCGTGGAAGCCGTCTTCGAAACCTTCGCGCCTCGCCGAGGTTGCTGATCCCAGTGGCCGCTGCCCGTCGGGCGCTGCTGACCGGGGCCACGGGACTGCTGGGACGTCGCCTGACCTTTGCCTTGCAACGCGGCGGTTGGACGGTCCGAGCCCTCTCCCGATCCGAAGGCAGCGTTCAGCAGAGGCTTGGAGCAGCGGTCGAAGGCCTCGTCTGGGACGGCATCCACGTCCCCCCCGAGGCCCTCGAAGACGTCGAAGCCGTGGTCCACCTGTCGGGCGAGCCCGTCTTCGGCGGTCGGCTGACGCGCGCACGAAAGCAGCAGATCCTTTCCAGCCGGGTCGACTCCGCACGCTCGCTCGTCGACGCCATGGCGGCGCGGCAGCCCGCTGGGCGCCCCGCGGTCCTTGTCTCCGCGTCCGCGGTGGGCTTCTACGGCTGCCGCGGCGAGGAGGTGCTGGACGAGAGCGCGCAGCCGGGCCAGGGCTTCCTGGCCAACGTCTGCGTCCAATGGGAACAAGCCGCCCGAGCGGCCGAGGTCCTGGAGGTTCGTGTCGTATTGCTGCGAATCGGAATCGTGATGGCGCGCGAGGGTGGCGCCCTGGCGAAGATGGCGGTGCCCTTCCGCTTGCGGCTGGGAGGCCGGCTGGGAAACGGTCGTCAGTGGTTCCCGTGGATCCATGCGGACGACGTCGTCGGACTGATCGAGGCCGCCCTGGAGGATCCGTCTTACAACGGCCCGGTCAACGCCGTGGCGCCGAACCCGGTGCGTAACGCCGAACTCACCCGGGTGTTGGCGCAACAATTGGATCGCCCCGCAATTCTTCCCGCTCCGGCCCTGGTGATCCGTCTCGCGCTGGGCGAACTGGCCGATGAGCTGTTGGGAAGCCGACGCGTACATCCGGGCCGCGCCCTGGATGCGGGCTTCCGCTTCGCACACCCCACCCTGGAGGGAGCACTCGCCGAGGCCCTCAGTGAGCCGAGCGGGCGAACAGGGTCGGCAACACCTGCTTGACCGTGAGCTCCGTCGTGCCCGACGGAATCTCATAGAAGCCGAGGCGAAGTCCGAGATCTTGCGCGGGCGTGAAGCGCTCGCGGAAATCGTTCAGGAGGCGGTCGATGATCCCCCGCGCGCGGCACTCATCTACGTCGGAGAGCAGCATCACGGCGCGATCCCGCGTCATGCGGAATATGGTGTCGTCGACGCGCAATGCGCTTTCGACGAAGTCGACCAGCTCGGGAAACAGCAGATCCCCCTCGACGCCGGCGAAGCCGACGACCACCGACGACAAGGAATGGTTCTGGGCGAGATTCGCGGCTCGTCCGAGCATCTCGCGAAGCTTGCGGGGGTCGTCGTTTTGGGAACCGCTGATGGCCATTGCACCCATTATGTTTTCTGTATCGACGAGACCGCGCGAAATCTTGACGCGCCATGCCGAGATCTCGCTCGAACGGAAGCCTGAGACTCGCGCGACGACACGGGCCACGCCGACAGGAGTTCGCCGCAAACACGAGTAACAACAGCATCACTCTGCCGAAGCGAACCGGCAACTCGGGCCCCGGACCTGCAACCCAGAAGAACTCGACCCGCAACAGACCGGCAGGCCGAGAGAGCGGCCGTCTCCATCAGCCCCCTGCTAAGGTGGGCCGGTGCAACCGGAGAGACTCGAGAGAGCATTCGGCCTCCTGCTGGCGTTGACGCTGGGCCTCATCGTGCTCGGTGCGCTGGTACGCGCCAACCAAGCCGGACTGGCCTGCCCAGACTGGCCCCTGTGCTTCGGCGAATTCGTTCCGAAGATGGACCTACGAATCGGCTTCGAGTGGACGCACCGACTGGTGGCGGGCTCGATCTCACTGCTGTTCGTGCTCTTTGCGGTGTGGGCCTGGCGTGCCCCGGCCACACCTCAGAGCACGCGCCGCTTGCTCGTGCTGGCCGGCCTCCTGCTCGGCGTGCAGGTGCTGCTGGGCGCACTCACGGTCTGGAAGCTGCTGGCCCCCTGGACCGTCACCTCCCACCTGCTGACCGGCAACGCGTTCGCGGTCTCGCTGTTGTGGATCACTCTGTCGCTTCACGATGCGCGGGCACCTACTTCCCATGCGCCTCCGGGCGCCGACGTGCGCGGGATCGTTTGGCTGGCTTTCGCGCTGCTGGTGCTTCAGATGATCCTGGGTGGACTCGTCTCTTCGCGCTACGCAGGGCTGGCCTGTCCCGACTGGCCCGCCTGCAATGGAGGCGTCTGGTTCCCCTCCTGGAGTGGCTCGGTGGGCCTCCACCTGCTCCACCGTTGGAACGCCATGCTGCTGCTGTCGGCCCTGTTGGCTGCCGCCATCGTCGCACGCAACGCTCGTCCCGGGCTCCGAGGACTCTTGTGGGGCACACTGGCGCTGGGAGGGGGCCAGATCCTGATCGGCATCACCAACGTCCTGACCGGTCTTCCGGTGGAGGTCACGGGTCTTCACTCCGCGCTCGCCACGGGACTGGTTCTCACGCTGTCGGTCGCGGTCCGTGACTGCTGGCGATCGTCGTCCCTCGCATGAGTCGAAAGATCGCGACCCACACCGTATTGATCCTGTTGAGTCTGGTGCTGACCGCAGCCGCCCATGCCAAAGCCCGCGGCCCGTGCAGCGAGCAGCTGCCGCCCGCCGGAACCCTCGGCTGCATCGGACGTTTCGAGAATCCCGAGGACGTGGCCTACGTACCCAGCGAATCGGCTCTGCTCGTGAGCGAGATCGATCTGCACGAACAAGGCGGGGCTCTCAGCCTGCTTTCACTGGGTCCAGCGGGTGAGCCTCTCGAATTCGTGCCATCGCGGGTCTGGCCAGGCGGTGTCACCGCACCCGACGGAAGCGGTGACGAGGACTGCAAACTACCCTCGGCAAAGAACTTCAAGCCCCACGGCATCGACGTCGGCAAACCCGAAGCGGACGGCGCCGTGCCGGTCTTCGTCGTGAACCATGGCAGACGGGAATCCGTCCAGATCTTCGCGCTCCAGGAAGGCATCCTCACCTGGCGCGGCTGCTACCACATGCCGGACAACGCCTCGGGCAACGACGTCGCCGTCGGCCCGAACGGCGAGCTGGCGGTATCCGACTACCAGCCGACCCAGAAGGGTCTGGCGAACAGCTGGTATGCAATCAAGGGGGGGCTCGGGTTCGAAACCGGCTCGATCTTTACGCGCCGGCCCGGAATCGACACCGGCTGGGTCGAGCTCGAGGGCAGCGCGGGCGTCAACCCGAACGGCGTGATCTGGTCCAGAGACGGCAAGAGCATCTTCTTCACGGAAACCGGAGCGGGCGCCGTGCGCCGCGTTCCCTATGGCGACGGGCCGGAGCCAGGCCGCATCGAAATCGAGGGCTATCCAGACAACCTGTCGCGCGGCGCAGACGGCCGGATCCTGGTGGTGACCCACCATTCGGGCTTCGCGGTCCTGCTCTGCCGCTTGCGGATGCTCCCGTGCCGCAGCGGCTGGTCGGTGTTCGAAATCCAGCCCGATCTGACGGCCAAAACCGAGCTGCTGAGTCACTTGGGCGACGAGCTGGGCGGCGCGGCCTCGGTCGCGATCGCCCAGGACTGGATCTACATCGGGGCCATTTTCGACGACCGGATCGGCATCTGGCGGCCCGGCACCGACTAGTCGGCGATGCTACAACCCTCTCGCTGATGCGTTCCTTCCAGGTCTTTTCGTCCATGTCGCCGGAGCAGGCGACCCGAATGCTCGGCGTCCTCAAGGAGAAGACGCCCGGGATGTACGTCCAGGCCCTGGTTGCCGCCAGTGCCGCCATGAAGGCACGCCCCCGGTTTCTCCAGAAACAACCGGTCGAGAAACAGGCCCAGGCCGTTCGCCGTGCCATGGCACGCGTCACCAGCGACGCGGCCGCCAGCGAGATCCTGGCCGTCTACTTCCTCGAATGCCGCAAGGAGTTGCTGGTGGAGTGGCTCGACTCGATCGGGCTCGCCCACGAAGACGGCATCCTCGAAGCCGACGCACCGCCGCAGCCCGAGGACGCCAGCCTGAAGAAGGCGGCCAACGCCTTTCTCTCCGCTGTCGACGACGCCGACCGCCCCCTGCTACTCGCGGCCTTCGCGGCCCAGGACTCCGTCGACTGGCCCGTGCTCGAGTCGCTGCTGGCCGAGCGGTCCTGATGTCGTGGGCGAAGCCACCACGGCGATCTCCGCCTGTGTGATCACGCTCAACGAAGCGGATCGCATCGAAGACTGTCTCGAATCCCTCTCCTGGTGCGACGACATCCTGGTCGTCGATTCCCACTCGACCGACGCGACTCGCAAGCTTTCCGAAGAACACGGCGCGCGCGTGATCGAGCGCGATTGGCCGGGACACGTGGCCCAGAAGGAGTTCGCCGTGCGCGAGGCGCGCCACGACTGGGTGCTGTGCATAGACGCCGACGAACGGATCTCGGCCGAACTGCGCGATGAGATCGAAGCGCTGCGCAAGCGGGACCTCGCGGAGCACGCCGGCTGGCAGATGCCGCGCCTGTCCTCGTACCTGGGCCACTGGATCCGGCACGGCAGTTGGCACCCGGACCGGAAGCTGCGGCTCTTCGATCGTCGCCGAGGCCACTGGACCGGACGCGACCCCCATGACCGGGTGGAGGTCGAAGGCTCGGTTGGCAGGTTCAGTGGAAAGCTGCTCCATCACCCCTACCGGAGCTTCGCCGACCACCTCGCCACCATCGACCGCTACACCACGACCATGGCACAGGGCCTCCGCGCCGCGGACCGCCGCGCCCGCCTCAAGTACACGAAGCTCTGGCTGCTCGACCACAGCTCCGAGATCGCTCTCCCAGACTAAAACCTACCTCACAAACCTGAACCCAAGCTGCAGCCTGCGATTCCATTCGCCGCGCCTTTTCATGACGCTAATCGTGGGGCGTCAGCTCAGCTCCTTGCGGCACCGTCTCCGAGACCCGGTTCGGAAATTTTCGAATCATGAGCATATGACTCTTCAGGATCATCTGGATCGGCGTCACGGCGAATAGCCCCGGGTAGAGCTGTCCAAACTTCTCCCCGGGATCGCGCATTACGTTGTAGAAATCCATGCCCGGCAGCCCGCCGTGCCCCGCTTTGAGGTGGACCTTGAAGTCCTCGTAGCGGATCGCGCCAAGAACCCCGCCGCTGTAATGGAACATCATGTTCCGCCGGCCGTGGTCTTCGCCAAGCAGCAGGAGCGCCGTCTGATCGATCCCATCCGTGACACGGTCGCTCGGGATCTGGTCGAGCGCCCCACCGAGACGGGCGGCCGTCGTGAACAGGTCGGTGAGGTGCAGGATGTCCACGGGGTCCTGATTGGGAGCGATCATGCCCGGCCACCAGGCCATCGCCGGCACCCTCACGCCGCCCTCCAGGACATCGCCCTTGCCGCCACGCAGCCAGGAATAGCCAGAGTTCGGGTAGAACACGTACATCGGACCGTTGTCGCTGATCCAGACGACAAGCGTGTTCTCGGCGATGCCTTCGGCCTTCAAGGTGTCGAGCAGTTGCCGCACGTGCGCGTTGTGGGCCGCCATTGCGGAAGCCTGAGCGTTGACCTTGTCGACGTGCTTGTCGTTATGGTGGGCCTTCGAACCTTGCAATTGCTGGGTGTAGGTCGCCCAATAGATGAAGAAGGGCTTGTCGTCCTTCGCCTTGTCCGTGACATACGCGGTGATCTGCTTGATCGACTCTGCCTCAAAGGCTTCCTGTCGGTCGGGACCCAGCGTGCCTGCAACACCCTCGACGGGCTTGCGCCCCTCGCCCTTGCGCCCGACGAACGCGGCCTCCGTTAGATCGATCCCCGTGCGTTTCTTGTATTCCTCCGCGCCGGGGAAGTCGTAGAACATCGCCTTCATGGAGTTCGGTGCATCGTTGTACATGTCGAAAGAGCCGGGCCAGTTGTCAGGCGCGCCGTTCCACATGCCATAGTACGCATAGTCATAGCCTTGGTTCTCCGGCGCGTGCTCGGGCAGATCTCCCAAATGCCACTTGCCCCACATGGCGGTGTTGTAACCGGCATCCGAGAGCACCTCGGCGACGGTCTTTTCTTCCGCAGATAGTCCTTCTGTTTGACCGGGCCAGAGTACGCTCAGCAGACCGGTGCGCACCGGATGGCGGCCGGTGTTGATGGCGATTCGGGACGGCGTGCAGGACGGCTCCGCGTAGGCGCTCCAGAACCGCATGCCCTCCTGTGCCATCCGGTCGAGTTCAGGAGTCGGTGTACCACGGTGTTTACCGCCACCTTGCCAACCCAGCTCGCCCCAACCTACATCGTCTGCCAGGATATAAATGATGTTGGGCCGCTTTCCGAAGCGATCGCGGAGCGCCGCGAGCTTTTGATCGATCTGCTGGTCCTCAACAGCCCACCGCTCCGCATTCTTCTTCTGGTGGTCGAGGAACGGCGCGTCGAACTGCGGCCCTTTGGCCTGCGCCAGCTCCGCAGTGCAGGTAATGCCCGAAACTGCGGTTGCCAGAAAAACGCAGAATACCTCGAAGGTGCCACGCCTGTGCCGTCGTGCGTAAGACGTTATCCGCATCAGATCCTCCTCAGACTGTGCGACCAGGCTTGACCGCGTGCGCAGCTCTTCCGCACACGCGATCAGTCCACTATTGTCGCTTCACGGGGAAAGCGACTCTACCACACGCCCCCTGCGTGGCCGGTTCGCATGGACCTTACCCAGGCCCAGTAGGCGCTGGTCGAGCCGCGGATCCCGAAACCACGGCGGCGCAATGGATGGAAGGGGACGACCATGGCGCGAGGTGTTCGCTGGAATCCTCTAGGTGTTGCGAACAGGAGCAGTTCTATTCTCCGCCGACCAGCGCTTCCAGGATACCACGCCAGGAAATGAGACGATGTCGCGTCGAATTCGCGGGCTCGAATCCCCAACCGGTGATGGCCTCTTCGATGTAGGGAAGATGGAGCGCACCCCAGGGAACGACAACCCGTTGGTAGTCTTCGAGCGCAAGCGTCATCTCGTCGAGAAGATGCTGGTTACGGAGGTGGATGATGTCGTGCTCGATGGTGCGAAGCACCTCTGGACGATCGGCGTAGTCGGCGATCATCTGTTGCATGGCCGGAACCATCCGGTCCGAATTCAACGCTCTCCCGATGCGCTCCAGGAATTCCTGCGTGTCGGGAGAAAGTTCGCCTAGGTCCAGGTCCGCGTGCTGGATCACGGGCCATCCGGAAGGGTCCTCGCCGTACGCTTCTCCGAGATAGTCGGCGAGGAATCGCTGCTGCTCGAGTCCCAGAATGGCAGCAAAGCGCTCGTAGGAAAGAGGTGTTTCGAGAACGACGCCCTCATCGGTCATCCCTTCCGCCAACACGATCGTCGATTCTTCGATGAAGCTCTGCACCACCCGGCGATAGTTGTCTTCCTCACCGATGTGCATCATTCCCACCAGTCGAATCTCGCGATCTTCTCTCTCGTAGCGCCGGTCCGCAAGGGACACTCCCAGCAGATCGAAACTCACGAATCCCTGGGTGCTGAGCTGGATCGCGGTCAAGGCGTACACGATCCCATAGAGAACACCGGCCGGCACGAGTACGACCACGCATCCGGCGATGACGGCCATCGAATGCTTCCACGACAAGGCAGGACCCTTCAGCGCGGAATCGGTCCAGAGCCAGCCGCGCCCGCCGTTGCAGCGCCGAATCCAGAGAAACGCGAGCACCGCGAACGAGAGCTGGAAGAACACGGAAGCGAAGCCCAGCGCCAGCAGAGAATCGATCAGGAGGGGAAGCGGCACCGCCGAGAAGTTCAACCACACGAGGCTCAGGACGAGCAACAGCAGCGTCACGGTCGGAAGTCGGGGCGCCAGGACGAGCAGCGGGACGTACGCGATTCCCGTACAGAGAACGAAGCTCGCGAAGGCGTTGCGCAGGCCCAGCAATGCCTGAGATCCGGTCCCTGCCCGCAGCACCGCCTCCAGCAGGGACAGACAGCCATCGAGCGCGTAGACCACGACCAGCAGATTCGCGAGCAGGGGCATCCATCGGAGCTTCATGCTCAACAGGATAGCCGCGACCGAAACCGAGACGGCGGGCCCGATGCCGGACCCGCCGTCCTCAATACGCGAACTGGAGTCTCGATGCGAACCGCCGCTAGCTGCGAACGGTCACCGCCGCGTTCGAGATGATGATGGCGTCGCGCTCCTTGGACTTCGCCTCGACGAGAATCTTGTCGCCTTCCTTCCAGTAGGAGATGACGTAGGTCTCGCCGGGGTAGCCCACGCCCGCAAAGCGAGCCTTCCAGCCCGCCACCTTGGTGGTGTCACCGTCGAGCACGTCGTCGACGATCGCCTTGCAGACGACACCGTATGAGCAGAGACCATGGATGATGGGCGGCTCGAAGCCAGCCATCTTGGCGAACTCGGGATCGGCATGGAGCGGGTTCTTGTCGCCCGACAGGCGGTAGATCAACGCCTGCTGAGGCATCAGGGTCTTCTCGACCACGCCATCGGGCTCGCGATCGGGCTTCTTGTTGCCGGCCTTCGGTCCGGGCTCGCCACCGAAGCCACCCTCACCGCGCAGGAAGAGCGAGAAGCGGTTGGTGAAGAGCGGTTGGCCCGACTCGTCGCTGCTGTCGACCTGGAGGACGACGAGCGCCGCCTTCCCCTTGTCCCAGATCTCGGCGACCTTGCCGCGATTGGTGATCGTGGCCTCCGGCGGGATCGGCTGGTGGACTTCGAGATCCTGCTCACCGTGAAGCAACATGGCGAAATTGAAGGACAGTCCCTCGACATTGCCCATGCCGCCCATGGCACCGAACGTGGGAATCACACCGAAACTCGGCAGCACCTTGAGGTTCTTCTCGTAGGTGTACTCGAGCTCCTTGGGATCGGTGGCGGGAACACCGGCGCCGAGGCCCAGGTGATAGAGGATCACGTCGTCCTTGGTGTACGTGTAGGTCCCTTCGCCCAGTTCGGCGCCCAGCGCCTTGCTCGGATCGATCGGCATTGCGTTATCCCCTTTCCTTCAGTGCGTTCATGACCGCTTCCATTTCACCAGCGATGCTTTCGGGAATGGTATATTCGGAGACGTCACGGATCGCTTCCATGTTCGCCGCGATGTCCTCGGGTGCCGGGATCGTGTCCTTCGCCGCGACCCAGCCCTTGCTCATGCCGGTAAAGATCCGGGCGTAGCGACCACCACCCACGTCGAAGGTCTCATGGGTGAGCTCACAGGCCTCGGACACCAGATAGATCACCAGCGGGGTCACGTAGTTCGGGTCGAGCGAATCGGCGAGTCCACCCAGCAATTGCTCGGTGAGCCGCGTCTTGGCGATTGGGGCGATCACGTTGCATTTGATGTTGTTGCGGGCGCCCTCGATGGCCAGCACGTTGGACAGCCCCACCAGACCGCATTTGGCCGCAGCGTAGTTGCTCTGGCCGAAGTTGCCGAAGATGCCCGCACCCGATGCCGTGAAGACGATCCGGCCGTAATTGCTTTCCTTCATGATCTTGAAGGCCGGCTGGGTCACGAAGAACGCACCCTTCAGATGGACGTCGAGCACGATCTCGAGATTCTCGGGCGCGAGCTTCACGAACGACTTGTCACGCAGGATACCGGCGTTGTTGATGACGATGTCGACCTTGCCGAAATTGTCGACGGCCGTCTTGATGATCGCCTCGCCACCCTCGGGCGTCGCCACCGAGTCGTAGTTGGCCACGGCCTTGCCGCCGGCTTCGTTGATCTCCTTGACCGTCTCGTCGGCCATGCTGGAGCCAGCGCCGCTGCCGTCGGAACCACCGCCGAGGTCGTTCACGACCACCATGCCCCCGCGCGCTGCAATCATCTTCGCGTAGGTCTTGCCGAGGCCGCCGCCGGCGCCGGTGATGACGGCCACCCGGCCATCGAACTGAATGTCGCTCATCGCTCGTCTCTCCTCAGTTTCACGATCTCGGGATGCGCGCGGCGGGGCATGCCCACGACCCGGTCGAACGGGTAAATGTCGGGGTAGCCGCGTCCGGAACCGCCGAGGGGGGGTCGCGGTGCGGAGCGCCCGGCCAGACCCGCCGCGGAGGCGGCGAGCCGGCGGGATCTTAGCGGATCCGCGTTCGGATCTGGATTTCCTTTGGGATTCGCAAAGATAACGACCCCCCGGTTGAGCGGACGACCTCAGCTCCGAGCAGACGACCTCCGCCCGGTATGCTCCGGAGCCGTGACGCGAGCCAAAGCCGTCGCTACGACCGCACTCTGCCTGGCGCTTGCCGGGCTGGATCCGGCCGGCGCCGACGACCTCGGTCCGGGCCCCGTCGAGATTCGCTTGCCGGCTCCGGGCAGCGCCCCGTGGCGTCCCGTGGAGTTCCCGCGAATCGATCGCCATACGCAGTACGAGCTGGACGAAGCCTCGGGCAGCCTGCACGCCAGCAGTGACTGCGCGGCATCGGGCCTGATCCTCGAGCTCGGCGAGATCGACCTCACACGCACGCCGCGACTGCGCTGGCGCTGGCGGGTCACCGAGGCGCCCGCCGTCGACGACGAGCGGACGCGCGACGGAGACGACTTCGCCGCCCGGGTCTACGTGACCTTTCGCTTCGACCCCGACCAGGCCAGCTGGCTCGACCGGATGCGACGCCGGATCGGGCGGCGGTTGTTCGGAACCGAGCTGCCGGGGCGCGCCCTTACGTTCGTCTGGTCCCAATCCGCACCGGTCGGCCAGAGCT